>AUXO011516227.1_pt1 | contig 17954 bp, 14 predicted proteins | sample 768731 | NCBI WGS metagenome assembly AUXO01 (sample SAMN02715735, study PRJNA202380) | gut metagenome | biome: sheep rumen | host: Ovis aries | place: New Zealand: Palmerston North
GAATGTTCGGATGTGCCGATCAGATAAAGATCTTCACCTTCAATCTTATACATCATGTTCTGCATTTCAGCAAAGCTCATAACGCCGTTGACAACATCACCATGGATCATGAACGGAGGAATTACATATGTGAAGCCTCTGTTGATCATAAAGTCACGTGCATATGACAGAATGGAAGAATGCAGTCTTGCAACATCACCTAACAGGTAATAGAAGCCGTTTCCTGAAGTGTTTCTTGCACTGTCCAGATCAATACCGTCAAGTGCTGTCAGAATATCTGTGTGATAAGGAATCTCATAGTCCGGTACAACGGGTTCACCGAATTTTTCGATTTCAACATTTTCAGAGTCATCCTTACCGATCGGAACTGACGGATCGATGATGTTCGGAATAACCATCATCTTTTCTTTGATCACTGCTGAGAACTCTTCCTCTTTCTTTTCAAGATTCAGAAGTTCCTGTTCCATATCTTTGACCTGCTGCTTTGCGGCTTCAGCTTCTTCCTTTTTGCTCTCACGCATCAGCATGCCGATAGATTTGGATATTTTGTTTCTCTCTCCTCTTAATGCATCTGCTCTTGTTTTGGATTCACGGAACTTTTTATCAAGTTCTGCTACTTCATCAACAAGAACAAGCTTTTCATCCTGGAACTTCTTTCTGATATTTTCTTTTACAAGTTCAGGATTTTCGCGAATCAGTTTAATGTCGATCATTTTTGCCTCCCTATTAACAAAAAAACATCATCCTGATTAGGGACGATGTTGATCGCGGTGCCACCCTATTTGCAATTGTTTCACGTGAAACAATTACCACTTCATTGTACGTATAACGGACGTATCCGGGGATCATTACTCCCACTCTGAGATGGATTTCAACCTGAATCAGACCGGTTCGCATCAACCACCGGTTTTCTGCATCAGACAGCAGGTTTACTTGTTCTCTTCAACGTTTTACTGAACCATTTTGGCATTGAGAAAGTTGTTTGTCAAGATTCATACCATTATACTAATAATTGAAGAAGGTTAATTATGACAAAAAAAATATTCAATGTATGTTTAGCTATATTGTTATTGTCAGGCTGCGCTTCAAAAGAAGAAGAAAAGCCTGAAGAAACCTATTCCGGACCGCTGGTTCAGGAAGAAGAAATGACAGATGAAGAAAAAGAACTGTACATGATCCAGTCATGCATTTCTGACTATAATGAGGACAAAATTGCTGAGCGTGAGGAATACTTTCAAATAAAGATACCTCCCTTTCCAATCGGCATCACATCTTTGCCAGAAATCAATTCATTATCTGATCTGAAAGAAATCAAGGATGACTCAGATGTAACAAATACTGCATATGTAGGTATTTATGATCTGAAAGAACCCTATCAGGCTATGTTTACGATCTACCATCCGAAAAAAGCAAGTTTCTGGATGAACGGAAAAATAGACTTCTGTATTGATCCTTCAGATGTTGAAACAAACAATCCTGCATTTGCAGAATATAAAAATGCACTGGATTCACTCCTTGCACAAAAAACTGATGTATTGAACTGGCTTTATGGAATCAATGTAGAACTCGGTGATGAGGTTTCTCCCGGTTATTATGAAGTTCTTTCTATGGGCTCAAATCATCCAGAGAATATAGATGATATCAAAGCTCTGGCGGAGCAGGTATTTACCAAAGACTTCCTGGAGACAAACTATTACCCGACAGTATTCAAATCATTCAATTCTGTTTATAAAATGATCGACGATAAACTATGCTGTGTTCTGACAGAGTTGTATACCCTTCCTTATATAGAATATGAAACAGAATATATCATCGCTGCAGAAGAGGAAGACAATATTGTGAAATTAAATATTCTTTCTTCCATTGAAGACACTGTTCAGCCGAAGATATATGAATTAAGTCTGATCAGAACAGCTGATGGTTATCGATTATCAGATGAAGTCTGATAAATACTTTTTTAACTTTATTTTATTGATAGTATCGTGATTATATTTGTTATAATATTGCTTAGCAGTAAATAGTTATTGTTTTATAAAAAATATCTTTGGAGATTGTAAAAATGTCTGAAAAGAAATCATCTTACGAAAAAAAACTAGAATATAATAATGCCTATAATCGTGAAAAATATCGTTCTTTTTCCATTCGATTCAATATCCAGAATGAAGATGAAATCATTAAATGGTTGGAAAATCAGCCTGGTATCAAGCATTATCTGACAGATCTGATCATTTCAGATATGAAGAAAAACAAGGAAGAAAAACTTACAAAGAAAAAAGAAGAAAAGAAAGATAAAAAGAAAAAGAAAAAGTCAAAATGATATTGCTGCCGGGATCTTGTTCTCCCGGTTTTTTATTGCAGTCAAAAAGCAGTTTATTCTGCAGGTTTGCTGAAGGATAAACTGCTTCTTTTTATGCTCTTTCCTTAATTATATAAGGTTATTCTGTTTCTTTCTGACTGTCATCATCTGCAGGCACTTCTGCTGATTCAGTTTCAGCGGCTGTTTCTTCTGAAACAGCTGCATCAAGTACCTCTACATTGGATACTTTCTTTGAATCATCAACTCGGATCAGTTTAACACCCTGTGCTCCCCTTCCATATACAGAAACTGTATTCAGAGAGATTCTGATGACAATACCGTCATCTGTCATGATCATGCAGTCCTCATCACCGCGCACTGCTTTCATGCAGACGATATTTCCGGTCTTTTCAGTAATATTCAATGCTTTAACACCCTTAGCACCGCGGTTTGTGATTCTGAAGTCATCCAGAAGAGATTTCTTGCCGAATCCTTTTTCCGTAACTGTAAGGATATATTCACCCTCTTTGTTTGTTGCCATACCGATGACGCTGCTGCCATCTGTATTAACACCTCTGACGCCGCGGGCAGTTCTGCCAAGAGGACGAACATCTTTTTCATTGAATCTGATTGCTTTGCCGTTTGCACATGCAAGAATGATTTCATCATCACCGCTTGTTCCTTTGACAAATGCAAGTTCATCATCGTCATTCAGACCGATCGCGATCTTGCCGTTCCGGTTGATATTTTCAAATTCATCAATCGTTGTACGTTTGATCAGACCATTCTTTGTAGCAAAGAAGAGGAATTTTGCGCTGTCCTCAGCTCCATAAGGAACCAGGGCCTTTACGCTTTCATTCTTATCAAATTTCAGCAGGTTGATGACCGGAATGCCCTTTGATGTACGGCTGTAAGCAGGAATATTGTATCCCTTGATCCTGTATACACGTCCGAGACTGGAGAATACAAGCAGATGATCATGAGTAGACATATTGATGAACTGGTCGATCACATCATCTTTATTCAGTTCCATTCCCTTGATGCCTTTGCCGCCGCGGTTCTGAACTCTGTATGTATCTGCAGCAATTCTCTTGATATAACCGTTGCTGGAAAGCGTGATGATGATATTTTCGACAGGAATCAGATCTTCATCCTCCATATCAGCAGTTGCATCAATGATCTCACTGCGTCTGGGATCCGCAAATTTGGCTTTGATCTCAAGCAGTTCATCTTTGATGATCTGTTCGATTCTTTCCTTATGAGCAAGGATATCCTGCAGATCGGCGATCTTGATCAGAAGTTCCTGATATTCATTTTCAATCTTTTCACGTTCTAGACCTGTCAGTCTTCTGAACTGCATATCAAGAATAGCTTTTGCCTGGATCTCATCAAGTCCGAATCCTTCCATCAATCTGGGCATTGCTTCATTTGCATCTCTTGATGCTCTGATCGTATGAATGATTTCATCCAGATTATCAACAGCGATCCTTAAACCTTCAAGGATATGAGCTCTCGCCTGTGCTTTTTCAAGATCAAACCTGGTTCTTCTGGCAATTACATCTTCCTGATATTTGACGTATTCCAGGATCATGTCTTTCATGCCAAGCAGTCTGGGTACATTATTGACAAGAATGACATTGTTGACGTTGAAATTGGACTGCAGAGGAGTCAGTCTGTAAAGCTGGTTCAGCAGTACTTCAGGCTGCACATCTTTGCGGAGTTCCATAACGATGCGGATACCGTTCATATTGGACTCATCACGCATATCCGTAATGCCTTCGATCACCTTATCACGTGCCAGGCTTGCAATTCTTTCGAACATGGACGCTTTATTGACCATGTACGGGATCTCATAGATCACAATACGTGATTTGCCGTTCGGCATATCTTCGATCTTTGTTTTGCCGCGCATGATAATGGTTCCGCGTCCGGTCTCAAATGCCTGACGGATACCTGATCTTCCGATAATGAATGCACCAGTCGGGAAGTCAGGACCTTTGATGTATTCCATCAGATCCGTACTTGTCATATCCGGATTTTCCATAACGGCGATAACACCGTCAATTGTTTCCCCGAGATTGTGCGGTGCAACGTTCGTTGCCATACCTACAGCAATACCGTTGGAACCATTTACGATCAGATTCGGAAAACGTGAAGGAAGAACAGAAGGTTCCTTTTCTTCACCATCATAGTTATCGACCATGTCGACGGTATTTTTATCAAGATCTCTCAGCATTTCTACCGAGATCTTGGCCATACGCGCTTCGGTATAACGCATAGCGGCAGCACCGTCTCCGTCCATTGAACCGAAATTACCATGTCCATCTACGAGAACAGCTCTCATATTCCAGGGCTGAGCAAGATATACCAGGGAACCATAAATGGAAACATCTCCGTGAGGATGATATTTACCCATGGTATCACCGACAATACGCGCACATTTACGATATGGTTTGTCCGGTCCGTTATTCATTTCATTCATTGCAAAGAGAATTCTTCTCTGAACCGGCTTCAGACCGTCTCTGACATCAGGAAGAGCTCTTGCAACAATGACTGACATGGAATAATCAAGGAAATCTCTTTTGATTTCTTTCGTCAGTTCTGTTTCTGTAATATTACCGGGATCAAAATTTTCTTCATCAAATTCCATGAATTCATCTTCTTTAGCCATATTTTCCTCCCGTTATTACACATCAAGATTCTCTACGAAGTTCGCGTTTTCAATAATGAAATTCTTGCGGGGTTCAACTTCTTCACCCATCAGCATGCTGAATGCCTGGTCTGCTGCTTCAGCATCGCCGACATTTACTCTGATCAAGGTACGGTTTTTCGGATCCATTGTTGTCTCCCAAAGCTGGGACGGATCCATTTCACCCAGACCTTTATATCTCTGGATACTGAGACGATCACCAAGCTCTCTCTTTACCTCTTCAAGCTGTCTGTCGGTATAAGCATATCTGACAGTGTTGCCTTTCGTAACTTTATAAAGAGGCGGCTGAGCAATATATACATATCCTTCATCAAGGATCGGACGCAGATAACGATAGAAGAATGTCAGAAGAAGCGTTCTGATATGAGCACCGTCAACGTCGGCATCGGTCATGATGACGATCTTATGATAACGAAGCTTGGATGTATCTACTTCATCCATGACGCCGCATCCGAACGCAGTGATCATGGAGCGGATCTCTGAATTCTCAAATGCTCTGTGCTGACGCGCTTTTTCAACGTTCAGGATCTTACCTCTCAAAGGCAGGATCGCCTGATAGTGTGAATCTCTTCCCTGCTTTGCAGAACCGCCGGCGGAGTCACCCTCGACGATATAGATTTCACAGATCGAAGCATCTTTTGATGAACAGTCAGCCAGTTTTCCGGGAAGTGAACTGATTTCAAGAGCACTCTTTCTTCTTGTTAATTCTCTTGCTTTTTTAGCAGCCATTCTTGCCTGGGAAGCAAGGGTTGCTTTTTCCATGATAGCTTTAGCCTCATCAGGATTTTCCATCAGGAAACGTTCAAGCTGGGAACCGAAAATATCCGATACGATCTTTCTGACTTCTGAGTTGCCGAGCTTTGTCTTGGTCTGTCCTTCATACTGCGGATCAGGATGTTTGACACTGATCACAGCAGTAATGCCTTCTTTGCAGTCATCACTGGTCAGGTTATCGTCTTTTTCCTTAAGGAAGTTATTCTCACGGGCGTATTTATTGATGATCCTGTTCAATGCAAGACGGAATCCTTCTTCATGTGTTCCGCCTTCAGCAGTATTGATATTATTGCAGAAGGTATAAACATTCGGATTGTAGCCGTCATTGTACTGAACTGCTACTTCAACCTGGATATTCTGCTCATACCCTTCACAGTAAATGATATCGGGATGAACAACAGATCTGTTTTTATTCAGATATGCTACATATTCCTTCAGTCCGCCTTCAAACATGTAAACATATTCACGTTTATTTTCGTCTTCAACTCTTTCGTCACAGAAAACAAGACGAATTCCCTTGTTTAAGAAAGCAAGCTGTCTCAATCTGTCTCTTAAAGTGTCGTGGTTATAAACTGTTGTTTCCGTAAAGATCGTCGGATCTGCCTTGAATGTGATCGTAGAACCGTGTTTATTGGGATCACAGCTTCCAATGACCTCAAGAGGCTTGACAGCGTGGCCTCCGTTTTCAAAACGAACATAATATTCACTGCCGTCATGAAATACACGTACTTCCAGCCATTCTGACAAGGCATTGACAACTGAAGCACCTACGCCATGAAGACCGCCGGATACTTTATATGCACCGCCGCCGAATTTACCGCCTGCGTGCAGTACGGTAAAGATCGTTTCAATCGTTGATTTGCCGGTCTTTGCATTGACACCTGTCGGCATACCTCTTCCGTCATCTTCGACAGTAACAACATTGTCTTTATCGACCGTAACTCTGATCGTTGTGGCATAGCCTGCCATGGCTTCATCGATACCGTTATCTACGATTTCCCAGACAAGATGATGAAGACCTTTTTCAGATGTAGAAGCAATATACATACCCGGACGTTTTCTGACAGCTTCCAGACCATCCAGAACCTGAATATCATCATCACTGTATTCATGAGTTACTTTGATATCCATTTCTTCTCCGATTACAGCTTCTGTTTCGAATGTTTCTTTTTCTTCGCTCATCATTTACCTCCGTTGTATTCCGTAACGATTCCATTAGTGATCCTGAATTCCCTGACAGGATAATCTTTCAGAAATTCAGGACGATCCGTTGAAGTGATAATGCTCTGACATTTGCCATAGATCTCCTGGATCAGTCTTTTCTGACGAGTCATATCAAGTTCAGACAGTACGTCATCCAGCAGCAGTACAGGTACCTTTCCTGACTTGCTTTCCGCAAATTTCATCAATGACAATTTAAAAGCCAGCAATATCATTCTTTTCTGGCCCTGGCTGGCCGTATAGATAACATTCTGATCATTCAGATCAAATTCAATATCTTCTCTGTGAATGCCGTTTCCTGTTACATGATATTCAAGATCACGAAGTCTTAAGTTCATGTACAGCATTCTTAATTCATTTTCGATATCATTGCTTTCAGCATCGATCACCGAATGATACCGGATCGTTCCTTTCAGATCAGTACCTGATAATCTTTGGAATATACCAGGCATATGCCGGTTGATCTCAGATATGAATTTTCTCCGTTCTTCAATAATGATCCGGGACACTCCAATGATCTGTTCATCCAGTATATCCAGATAACGTATATCCGGTTCTTCCTGTTTCAAAAGGATATTCCTGTCTTTCAGAAGTGCATTGTATTTTGAAAGTGCCGCTAGATATTGCGAAGAAACTTTTGTGATCTCCTGATTCAGGATCTTCCTGCGTTCTTTCGGAGCATCGGAAAATATACCCATATCATCCGGAGAAAAAAGGATGACATTCAGAAGACCGATAAATTCACTGTTTCTTTTGACAGGCTGCTTTCTAACCAGAAGTGTTTTCCCTTCCGGATGAATCAGAATATCGATCCTTTTATCAGTGCCATCCTCAAAAATACAACCTATTTCGGCATAATCTGTACCGTTTCTGATCAGACTCTGATCAGAATTAAGACGATGCGATCTCGTTAAAGACAAACAAACCATGCTTTCAAGAAGATTGGTTTTACCCTGTGCATTATCTCCGGTGATCAGATTCATTCCGGGATCCAGTACGATCTCTGTTTTTTCATAATTTCTGAAATTATGAAGTCTGAGATTTTTAATAATCATTCGATAACAAACTTTCTTCCATTCACAAAAACAATGTCGCCAGGATAGAGTTTCTTTCCTCGTCTGTCTTCTTTCACACCGTTCACGGTAATATCAAGTTCTTTCACAAGATACTTTGCCTGACCGCCTGTAGAAGCGAATCCGTTCAGTTTCAGAAACTGAGTCAGGGTAATATACGGTAATTTTGCTTCTGCCATTTTCAGCCCTTTCTAAGCGCCTTTACAGGCTTGATATATTATATCATAAAATAGCCCTGAAATCCGCTTATAATGCCATTAAAAACGCGTTACAGAACGTAAAAAAACAACCTGTTCAAACAGATTGCTTTTCAGATGATCAATTGTATGTTCTGACAGGAAGAACAAGCTGCAGAAGTGAATCGTCATCACCCTCATTGACAAGGATGAAAGGCTTCATCTCTCCCGTAAATTTGATAAGAATATTTTCTGAACTTAAAGCTTTTGCGGCGTCTTCTACATAAGTTCCGGAGAAGCTGATATCCAGAGGTTCACCTGTATAATTTTCAGCGATCAGTTCTTCATGTGCTTCACCGATCTCCTGTGATTTGTTTGTCAGAATCACTTCATTTCCGCTGATCTGGCATCTGATGATCGCCATGTTGTCCGTTTTGATAAATGAAGATCTGTCCAGAGCACTGATCAATGATCTGCGGTTGATCAGAAGTTCCCTGCTGAATTCCGTAGGGATCAGTCTTTCTGTTTCAGGGAAAGTACCGTCAAGCAGTCTGCTCTGCATGATGATCCCGCCTTCAGAGAATACGATCTTTTTCTCATTCTGGCTGATCTCAACGTCGGAATCAGATGAACCGAAGATGCTGCGTGCCATGTTCAGTGTTTTTGCGACTACAGTGATTCCGAAAGGTTCACATTCTGTGCTGATCGTCTTCTTTGCAAGACGATAGGAATCGGTTGCCGTACATGTCAGTACACTGCCGTCACACTTCATATTGACGCCTGTTAAGATCACGCGTGTATCTTTTGCATTGACAGCGAATGCTGTTTCTTCAATAATCTCGGATAATTTCTGACATTTGATCGTGAAGTGATTTGCAGGAATCGAGAAATCGATCGTAGGATAATCAGATGAACGGAATCCGTTGATCTTGAATTCTGCTTTTCCGCCTGAGAATCTTGTCAGAGTTCCATCAATGATCTCGATCTGAATTTCTTCTGAATCGATCTTTCTGACGATCTCATTCAGATATCTGTAATCAATGACAACAGATCCTTCTTCAATGACTGATAAATTCAGTTCAGGTTCTGTTTCATTTGAGAGAACCATCTTGATTGAAATATCTGCATCACTGCCTGTAATGACCAGTTCGTTTGTAAATGCTTCGATTTTGATTCCTGAAAGAGCAGGAACCGGTGAATTGGGAGCGATCGCTCTGGAAACGATCTGCAGAGCTTCGTAAAATTTGTTTTTTGAGATTCTGATATTCATGGCGCAGCCTCCTGTATATATTTTTTTATTTAAAACAATTACTATTAGCAGTGTTCATATTGTGGAAAACTCTTATTTTCCGCATAACACTCATCTATTTTACCATTTTGGATATGTTGATTAAAGGTTGATAAAATTGTTGATAATCAGATCGTGAGAAGACGTTCTATATCTTTAACAGCTGTTGCAAATGCTGTATCTTTCGAAATCTGCTTTTCGACTTTCTTGCATGCGCTGATGACAGTCGCATGATCTCTTCCGCCGAATTCTTCTCCTATTTTAATATAGGGAAGATCCAGAAGTTTTCTGCAAAGATAGATAGAGATATGTCTTGCATTGGATATATTCTTTGTTCTGGTCTTTCCGGTGATCTGCTGCTTTGTAAGCCCGTAATAATCTGCGACGCAGCGTATGATCTTATTCGGAGATATGCCTGTTACATCCGAAACAACAGCCTGATTTCTTAAAGCGTTGACAACTGTTTCAAAATGAATAACTGATTTATCTTTCTGGAACATGATCGCATAAAAGAGTACACGGTTCCAGGCTCCTTCAAGATCACGTACGTTTCCGGAGAAATTGCTGGCAATATAAGCAAGTCCCTGTTCATCGACATCATTGATATCACTTCCGCTGTTTTTGATCTTCAGTCTGAGGATCGCGAGAGATGTTTCAAACTCAGGAGAATCAATGCCTACCGATAATCCGCTGGAAAAACGGCTGATCAGACGATCTTCCAGTCCTTTGATCTCTTTCGGCTGTCTGTCAGACGCAATGCAAACCTGTTTTCTGTTATTTACCAGCTCGTTGTAAATGGAAAAGAAAACTTCATGAGATTTTTCTTTTCCTGCAAGGAACTGAATATCATCGATCAGAAGCAGATCGATGGAACACATAAACTGCTTGAAATATTCGATTTTGTTATTCTGGATCGCTTTAACGACCTTTTCAACAAATTTCAATGACTCGATATAATAAACTTTTTTATCGGGATATGCTTTCTTGACATAATTTCCGATTGCCATCAAAAGATGTGTTTTGCCGAGTCCGGAATTACCGTATATAAATAAAGGATTAAAATACTTGCCGGGATTATAGGCGCATGCAAGAGCAGCTGCCTGGCTTTCCCTGTTGCAGTCTCCGACTACGAAGTTTTCAAATGTTCGGTCAGGCTGGATCGTCATACTTCCGAAATCATCATCTTCAATTACCTGTGCTGGTGCTTCCTGTATCAGCTGTCTTGTTTTCAGATCTTTGTCCTGAATGACTTCAACAGTAATGGGATGATCCAGTTCCAGAACAGCGATCAATGCTGTCTGGATCAGATCAGGCACAAGAATCTGCTTTGCGATGATGTTCGGGGCAATAATGATTGCTTTTTCCGTATTGAGTTCATGAATATAGCAGTCATTATAAAAAGTATTAACAATATCCTGATCTAATTGCTTATTGTCTATTAAATATTTCAAAGCCTGTTTCCAGGCATCTTCTAGATATTGATCTCGGGTGCTCATAATGCGTAATACTCCTGATGATTTTGATGATGCAAATACTATTCTAAACATGTCATTATTAAAATTCTATATTAAAATTGTGGAAAACTTTTTTGTCCACAACTGCAATTTCAATAAATATTGACAATTATCAGCAAAATCAGATTTTTCCACACTTTTCCACAAAATTAATTGTTTATAAATAGTGGATAAAAAAATCAACAATGTGGAAAACTTTGATTCCTGTGGAAAAAATAATCAGCGTTATAATTTATCAACAAGTTATCAACATCAAAAAAGCGCATAATTATCGTATTTTTTTAACAATTAACAGTTTTCCACAATTGTGGAAAATAATAACTTTTTATATGTAAAAAGTATGTTGAAAACTCGTTGAAACAGGCAAAAAACAGGCATTTTTTTAAATTTTATGAGGAATGGCCAAAATATATGTGGAAAAACTGAAATGTACAATGAAAGGCAGCTTCTGAAACTTTATGAGCTGTTTGAACTGTATATTGGCATCAGAAAAGCCGGGAACATCCGGCAATCCCTGAACCAATAAAAAAGACCGTGAATGACTCACGATCTCTTGATGTTATTCTTCTTCAGTCGGTTCCTCATCAGGTACATATCTGATGCAGAGATGACGTTCGGAACCTTCTCCTTCGCTCTCTGTTTTGATATTGTGCCAGTTGCTGAGATATTTATGAATGACTTTTCTTTCGTCATTAGGCATCGGATCCAGATCAGCATCGATATGTGTGCGCTGGACCTGCTTTGCTGTTCTTCTTGCGATGGAACGCAGTTTTGAATATCTGTCTTCTTTGTAATCATTAACATCAACAAGAATATCAATGCGTTTTCTGAATTCATTGTTGACTGCGCCTCTGACAACTGTATTCAGTGCAGCAAGTGTTTTGCCCATTTTACCGATCAGTACTGCATTGTTTTCTGCATTCAGTCTGACGATATAGCCATTGTCTTTTTCTTCAATGCCTACTTCGATATCCTGATCGATTCCTGTAAAGAAATTGCCGATATAGTCGAAGAGGAATTCCTTTACATCATCTGAACAGTAAACGTCAGCAGAAACGGATGAACCGATTCCGAGAAGACCTTTCTTCTCTTCTGTAATGAAATATGTCAGATCTTCTACAGCAACTCCTTTTTCCTCTGCTGCAGCAGCAAGAAGTTCTTCTAATGTTTTTGCAGTATAGTTGTTCATCTTACAGCACCTTCCTGTTTCTGTTTATCGATGATCTTCTGAACAAGCAGAGTCTTGACGATATTGACTACTGAGTTGATAGCCCAGTAAACAGTCATAGCTGTCGGCCACATCAGACCGAATACCATGATCATGCCCATCATATAGATGTTCATCATCATATTGTTGTTCTTGGGTTTTTCAGGACGGCGGTGGTGCTTTTCTGCTTCAGCTTTTGCTTTTCTTTCAGCTATCTTCTGAGGAAGCATCATTGAGACAAACTGAATGAGACCCATCAACAGCCAGATAACAATGTAGAGATACTGACCTTCTTTGACTCCCTGCATCGGTGTCTGTGCAAGTGACAGACCAAGGAATGTACCGGTTTTAACTGCAGCTGAGCGCTGTACTGCCTGATACATCGCAATGATGATCGGAAACTGAATAAATGTGATCAGGATGGATGAGAGCGGATTGACATTGTATTTCTTATACAATGCATTCATTTCATTTGCCTGACGCATTTTTGAAGCGTCATCATCTCTGCCCTCATATTTTCTCTGGATACGTTCCAGCTGAGGCTGGATCAGCTGCATCTGCTGCATCTGGATCGTTGATTTCAGTGTAACTGCAAGCAGGACCAGGTTTACCAGGATCGTAACCAGAGCAATACCCATGCCTACGCCGATCTTCGGAGCGACGATATTCAGCAGCTGTGAGAGAGGCCATACAAAGATCGCACTGAACCAGCTCTCTGTACTCATGATTTCTTTGAATGTTGTATCTGTAGTAATCTGCAGGATCTGTCCGTTTTCGTCCATCGGAATACGGCATCCGCTGGCACTGATGGTGAATATTACAAGCATACTCAGCATCAGTAATCTCTTTGTTGAGTTCTTGAGCTTCATAGAATCTCCTTTATATAAATATAAAAAACGCTACTGTATTATAGCGTTTAACATCAGTTTTTCCAAGTTATTTTTATTAATCGCATAGCTGCGCTCTTTGTATCCGAATCTTGCAATCACAATGCAGTCATAAGGATATGTTTTGAAATCTATCATTTCCTGGCACATCATCCGGATCTGCCGTTTATAAAGGTTTCTTTCCACGGCTTTTCCCATTTTGCGAGATAATGAAACACCGATACGGGCTTCTTCTTCGGATTTCGGAGCGTAGTAAAGAACAAAGCTGGCATTTGCTTTTTTGGAAGCACTGTGGATCAGCTTCTGAAACTCCTGTGATTTTCTGACTCTGTTTTTCTTTTTCATATCAGTTATCATCTATACCGGTCAAAAAAAACCACCAATCGGCGGTTCTCTTTAAGCAGATAATACCTTTCTGCCCTTGGCTCTGCGTCTAGCTAAAACTTTACGGCCGCCGACGGTTGCCATTCTGGCTCTGAAACCGTGAGTGGACTTAGTTTTTCTCTTGCTCGGCTGGTATGTTCTTTTCATTCATGCCACCTCCGTTTTTTACATAAGAACAAATGCTAATATATAATACAGAAGCAGCCTATAAAAGTCAACGAGGTATTTGAAAAAGAAATATCGGAATTATACGAAAATACGCAGTTTTTTTACATATGAAGATGAATTGTGCTGCATAATGATCGTATGAATCGGCTTTTCATTCAGGTATTACTTTCAAATCGTGCGCCTGTGGTATACTTGTTAGGCATAAGGAGGATTTTTCTACTATGAAACTGACTACCATTATGATCATCTTTATGATCTTTTATATGATCTACAGCAATATCGGCATGGGAAAGAAAACACTGAAAAGCAAAAAGCTGAATGCCGTACTTCAGGATATGCCGGATAAAGATCTGATTTTCCAGGAACTGGATGAAATGATCGCTGAAGAAACAGATCCGGCATTTGTTTCCAAATATATGGTCATAAAGCTCTGGGCTTCTATTTATCATAATGAGAACGAATTGTTTCTGGAACTTCTGGATCAGCTGAATATCGATTCGCTGATCAGTGACGGAAAGAACAATACGATCATCAATTATGAAGATTCATTCTTTTATCTGCTTCTTGCGATTCCGAACCGTCTTTTCTATGCAGAAGAACCTGAACTGATGGAAAAGTTCTATGAAAAGCTTGAACCGTACAAGGAAACATTAAAGAATTATCTCGTTTATGCCCTTGGCATGGCAGCACGCAAGTATTACCAGAATGAAGAAGATCTCGGCAGAGAAATGTATATCAAGCTGGATGAAGGTGACTACGGTGAGTTCAGATACAATAAGCAGCTGATCGGAATTTATAAGAATATCGCTTCATCATTCATGGCCGGCATAGCGCTTCAGCAGAATGATATGGAACAGTATGAACAGCAGCTGCCGTATCTTCAGAGCTTCTCAGCCAGCGGTCTTGGTGCAAGATGGCTGAAAGAGCTTGGTATTGAACTTCCTAAGGATCCTGAAGAAGAGGAAGAAAATACAGAAGAAAAACCTGAGGAAGCATCAGCTGACGAGGAAACAGAACCGGAGAAAGAGGAAAACAAATGAAACTGATCGCCGGATTGGGAAACCCCGGGAAGGAATATGCGAATACCCGTCATAACAGCGGATTTATGGCTATGGATCTGCTGGCAGAAAAATGCGGCGTCAGTATACAGACAGAGAAATGGAATGCTTTGACTGCCGTTGTCAGGATCGAAGGACAGCCTGTGCTTCTGATGAAGCCGCTGACTTATATGAACAATTCAGGAAGCGCCGTCATACAGGCAGTGAATTTCTATCACATTGAACCTGAGGATGTTCTGATCCTGCATGATGATATGGACCTGCCTGTCGGATCTTTGAGGATACGGAAGAATGGAAGCTCCGGCGGACAGAAAGGCATGAGATCCATTCAGCAGACGATGCATACGGAACAGATATCCAGGATCAGGATCGGTGTCGGACATGACAGAAGCGGAAATGTTCCTGATTATGTTCTGTCACCTGTAGCGAAAGCGGATCAGGAACTGTTCCATGAAACACTTACAGCAGCTGCGGAAGCTGCATACGCATGGGCATATCTGCCTATGGAAACTGTTATGAACAGATATAACAGAAAAGAAAAGAAAAAAGAGGAAGAGTGAACATATTAAACAGATTATTATCTGAATTTGATCAGAATGAGGCTGTCAGGATACTGGATGGAAACAGAGGCAAACTGCCCCTGTCTTCTCTGATCGAAGAAGCAGTGGTTATCAGTGCTTCTTACAGAAAAGATCCAAGGCCGATCCTTGTAGTCAAAAATAACCTGTACAGTGCGCAGCGTCTTTATGAAAGAGTGTCAGCTCTTTTATCTGAAGATGAGTGCGCTCTTTTCGGCGCGGATGAATCCCTGCGTGTAGAAGCAATCGCCGCATCTCCTGAAATGACCGCAAATAAAGTGGAGACGCTGGCATCACTGCTGAAGAATCCGGCACAGGTCGTGATCTCCTGTCCTTCAGGTCTCCTGCGTCATCTGCCTGCTCCGGAACAGTTCAGAAACAGCTGTATTGATCTCAGAACAGATGAAACGATGGATATGGATGACCTTCTGCATCGTCTTCAGGCAGGCGGTTACTACCGGACTTCCCATATCGATCAGCCTCTGAGTTTTGCGGCAAGAGGCGGCATCGTAGATATTTATTCAATTAATTATGAACAGCCGATCCGTGTGGAATTCTTTGATGATGTGATCGAATCGATCCGTTTCTTTGATGTTCTGACACAGAAAACGATACGTAATATCAATGAAGTGCATATCGTTCCGGCAAATGAAGTACTGTTTTCAGAACAGGAAACAGAAGAGATCGCATCAGCCTGCCGGGCGATCCTTGAAGAAAAAAACGATCCGATCCTGACAAGCAATGTTGAATCAGATCTGAATCTGATCGAATCAGGGATCCGTGAAACGAGACTGTATCCGTATACCGCATTTCTGAGCACTACATCCGGTATATGGGATTACATGGGCAGGCCGGTTGTGATCTGGTCTGATCCGGATGAGATCAATGAGAAAACAAAGCGTCTGATCGAAGACAGCGTTTCCTATATTCAGGAACAGGTCCAGGAGAAAAAATTACCCGGGAAATATTCTGTCTGGCATGAGCTTTCACGTGCCGCAAAAGGCTGCCCTTCAATCAAAGAAGACCCGTTTGCGGATAATATTGCAAATATCAATGAACTGCATCTTCCGAACGATGCGCTTGAGATCAAGCTTCAGATACTGAGATCATACCCGAAGGTATTATTCTGTCTTGATGAAAAAGAAACAGGCAGAGTCGTGGAAGCCTGCGTCAATGAAAAGATCCCCTATCAGCTGGTCATTGATGATGAACCGATCACAGAAGGTTTTCATATAGCTGTTTCCCCGCTGCCTGAAGGATTTACCTATGCTGTATCAGGTCTGACTGTTGTGACATCTGCGGAACTGTTTGAAGTACACAGACATACCGGCAGATATGAGAAAAAGTTCAGCAGCGCGGAAGTCATTCACGGATATGATGAACTGGAGGCGGGAGACTATGTCGTCCATGCCCAGCATGGTGTCGGACAGTATATCGGTATTGAAACAAGAGAAGTCAGAGGCGTCATGCGTGATTTTCTGCGGATCGTATACCGCGGAAATGCAGAACTGCTCGTTCCTCTGGAACAGTTCAGGCTTGTCAGAAAATTTGTTTCCCGTGAAGGCGTTGTACCGAAGCTGAACAAACTCGGCAGTACGGAATGGGACAAGACAAAGAAACGCCTGGAAGAAAATGTGAATGACATCGCAGAACGTCTTGTCAATCTGTATGCGGTGCGTGAAGAACATATCGGCTATGCCTTCCAGCCCGACAGTCCGATCCAGAAAGAATTTGAGGATTCTTTTGAATATGAGCTGACACCGGATCAGAGGAAAGCCGTGGAAGAAGTCAAACGGGATATGGAGAGCGACAAACCAATGGACCGCCTCGTATGCGGAGATGTCGGTTTCGGAAAAACAGAGATCGCTGTCAGAGCTGCTTTTAAAGCCGCTGCAGAAAATAAGCAGGTAGCAGTTCTTTGCCCGACCACCATTCTGGCTGAGCAGCATTTCAGAACTTTTTCCCATCGCTTTGAAGGATTCCCGTTTACGATCAGGGTACTGGATAGATTTGTCACTCCGTCAAAAGTAAAAGAAACACTGAGGGAACTGCAGGACGGAACAGTTGACATCCTGATCGGAACACACAGGATCCTCAGCAAAGATGTAGTTTTCAAAGATCTCGGACTGCTGGTCGTGGATGAAGAACAGAGATTCGGCGTAGAACACAAGGAAAAGATCAAGGAACTGAAAAACAATATTGATGTTCTTACTCTGAGCGCTACACCGATTCCTAGAACACTTCAGATGTCATTGATCGGGATCCGTCAGCTTTCCCAGCTGGAAACGCCGCCGGGCAACCGTTACAACGTACAGACATATGTAGTGGAAAAAAACAAAGGACTCGTGATCGACGCAATTGAAAAAGAACTGGCAAGAAACGGTCAGGTGTTCTATCTGTATAACAGCATTGCGGAGATCTACAATATTGCCAGATCATTGCAGATGTCCATCCCTGACGCAAGGATCGGTATTATTCACGGCAAGATGGACAGGGAAAGCATCGAAGATGTGATGATGCAGTTTATCCATCATGAACTGAATGTTCTTGTATGTACAACGATCATCGAAAACGGCATCGATATTCCGAATGCCAATACCATTCTGATCGATAACGCGCA
>AUXO010961477.1_pt1 | contig 17950 bp, 14 predicted proteins | sample 768731 | NCBI WGS metagenome assembly AUXO01 (sample SAMN02715735, study PRJNA202380) | gut metagenome | biome: sheep rumen | host: Ovis aries | place: New Zealand: Palmerston North
GAAAAAGCTTTAGTTCCAGTTTTACCATCTGAAGAAGAATTTCCATATGCTATTCGTGTAGTATCAGAAATTTTAAGTTCAAATGGTTCTACATCACAAGGAAGTATTTGTGCATCAACATTATCATTAATGGATGCTGGTGTTCCAATCAAAAGACCTGTTGCAGGTATTTCAACTGGATTAATTACAGATGAAAATGATCCAAGCAAATATGTTGTAATTACAGATATCCAAGGAATCGAAGATTTCTTTGGCGATATGGACTTTAAAGTTGGTGGAACAAAAGAAGGTATTACAGCAATTCAAGTTGATATCAAGGTTGATGGATTATCATACGACATAATAGCTGAAGCTTTTGATAGAACAGAAAAAGCTAGAATGTATATATTAGATGATATCATGGCTCCTGCAATAGCAGAACCAAGAAAAGAATTATCACCATATGCACCAAGAATTACTTCAATGAGAATTAATCCTGATAAAATCAAAGATGTTATCGGCTCTGGCGGAAAAACAATTAACAAAATTATTGATGAGACAGGTGTTAAGATTGATATTGAAGAGGATGGTACAATCTATATTTCTACAGGTGATAACAATGATGGTGATATAGAAAAAGCAAAAGCAATGATTGAAACTATTGTATTTGAACCAGAAAAAGATGGTATCTATACAGGAAAAGTTACAAGAATTGAAAAATATGGAGCATTTGTTGAAATAGCTCCTGGAACTGAAGGATTATTACATATTTCACAAATCTCAGATAAGAGAATTCAAAAAGTTGAAGATGAATTAAAACTTGGAGATGAAGTTACAGTAAAAGTAACTGAGATAGATGAGCAAGGAAGAATTAATCTTTCAAGAAAAGCTTTATATAGTGAGTAGTAAAAAATAAAAAGCAAATAAGAAGTAAATAAAAAGTAGCTGGATGGAATTGCAAAGATTTTATCCAGCTATTTGATTATTATTTTATTAAATGGAGTGAAAATGTACGAATTTTACGCTAAAGAAAACTATATGCCAGAAGAGCTTAAAGAGGCTAAGGAATCTATGTCATTAAATGAGGCATATAATATACTAACTGAGTATTATAGAACTGTTTCTGATACGTATTCTTTTATAAGAGAGCAGGAGGAGATGCCGCTTGCTCTATATGAAGTACCGCGTATTAGACAAGCTTTATCCGAAAAAACTAAAAGATATTCTTCAGAACTTCGTGAAAGAGATGGATTTGATAAATATCTTGGAATGCAATTGGTTCCAACCGAAGATATCGAATATGGAAAAAGGTTAAGAAAAGCTTGTATTCTGGTAGATAATGAGTATAGAAATGGAGGAGGAGAAGAATATTTCATTACGCTATTTGGAGAGTATTTACCTCAATCCTTTATTGGTATGGTCTTTTTAAATGCTATACAAGAAAGAAATGAAACACTTTTGCAAGCAATAAAAAGATGTGACATGGGGCTCTTTAATTATTTAGATACTCTGTTAGGAGAAGTTCAACCAGAAACAAGATTACAAGCGTTACATCAAGAAGATGGTTTTTATGCAAGTGTTTTAATATCATCTGTTACAGATGAAATAATAGCATCAAAAGATGTTGAAAAATATAAAGAAGCACTTGATTTTTATGAATCTTTACCTCTAGCTATAAGAGAATCTTATAATGTCAACCAAGCTATACATTTATGTTTATATCAAGCTCGTTTCAATTGTAGTGATATAAATATATATATGGATGTTAAAAAAGCTTTATTTACTAAGATTAACAGCATTTCTAGAGAAAATAGTGAAATGTTAGATATACTACTTGAATCAGTTCTTGAACAAGGCGGTTATATAAAAGAATTTGCTGCATTATGTCCATTTGATTTGGTCGCTGATAGATTTATGGATTTATTATTTCTATCTACAGATAAAAATGGAAAAACAAGTAGTGAATATTCTGAATTGATGAATAGATACGCTGAACTACTTTGGATGATAGATTTAGATGAAAAAAATAAATGTAAATCCATTAGTATTTATTCACATGGCGAAATTAACCAAGAAGTTAAAAGAACCGCTACACAATCAACACTACTAAAGTATCAAGTACATGATATGATTAGAGACAATATTGATAGTGTTCAAAAAGCTGTTTCATATATGAAAATGTTTTATAATCCTGGTCATAGTTATTCTGTTCCAGATAAAGAAATAATGCAAATGATTCTTACAAGATATGGTAATGCACCAGAAATAAAAGAAATACTATTTGAAGGGTGTAGTGGAACGAATCTTTTATGGGATGTTATTCCATTTGATAGTCTTCCAGAAGAGTATTCAACATATGAAAAAATGATGGCAGGTACTCAAATATTGAGTATTGATATTAATAGAGATGATGAAATTCCAAAAGAGATACGAGATAGAATATTTTCTTCAAAGGATTGCGTTATTAGGATTTTGTTTCCAGGATTGGAGTATAAGTATAAAAACTATGAAGTATATAGAAATAGTTATATAGGCAGATATGATAAAAATGTTAGTGGAACTGCTCTACTGGTAGGAATATTAAGAAGATTATCTCCAAAATTAAAAAATGAAGAATTCACAGATGAGTTGGATGCTTTGATTAATATGTATTTGGCGACTAATCCAGAAGCTAATTTATCGCGGAATATTTAATTATCCTTTGGTTTTGGCACAAATGTACGCAATGATGCATCCAATAAAAAAATCTTTATTCGAAACAGATTATATAGATAAAATAAGAGAAATAGATAATTCTATAGAGTTTGAAGGGGTAGAAAAAGAAGAGGAAGATAAAGAGAGTACATATCTATCTATGTCATCATATACTCAAGATGAATTAAATGATGCTCAAGAAGAATTATCTTTTAAAGATGCTATTTCTGTACTAAATAGCTATTATTATACAAATAGTGGAGAAATATTACCAAGAAAAAATGCTACTATATCACGTATTCAATTCGATAAGAATAATCCACCAGAAGAACAAAGATTGTTGGCAACAGAACTATATTTGCCTGGTAGGGGAGATTTGTTAAGAAAAGCATCAATTGTTATAGATAATAAGTTATTTGGTAAAGAGGAAATAAGTGAGGAAGAGTTTGAGATATTTAGGAAATCATTTTTAGATTATTACGCCTATTTATTACCAGTTGATTTTCTAAAAAGACTTAATGATTATTTTAAAGATAGATTAGAAGAACCAGTAGATGTATTATCTGATGATATCTATAACATACTAAAGAATAACCAATTCGTTGCTAGAAATTGTAAAAAGTATTTGTTTAATTCAACTTATAGAAATCAATTTTCAATAGATCTTCCAAAAATGGCTACTATTATTGAAGCGCTCCAAATTGATCCACAGGACCAGTTGTTAAGTGATAATTCAACAATTTTGAATTTGTTGATGGCAATGGTTGTTGGGTATGACATACATGAATTCGAATTAAATTCTCAAGCATACAAGGATAATAAAACAGTTACTCAAATAGATTATAATATTAAGAAGGCTTATAAAAAATCACTTGAATATTTGCTTTCTGACAATTTTCTTTTATCATCGGAAATGGGTAATTTAATAGGGGCACACACTAATAGTGAATTTGGTTATTATCCATTAAATGGCGAATTAGTATCTGCACTTATGCAAAAATTATTTGGGAAAATTCCAGATAATAATTCTGATCAAATATTAATGTCGGATAAAAATTTATATGATAAGGTTTTAAGAAATGATATTTCTGATATGCTTGAAATTAATCATCGTTACCGTATGAAGATATCACCAACATTATTTTTCAAAAACTTACCACCAAATGAGTATTTGAAATGGATTGGTATGGAGGAAAATGTACTTGAATCTATGATTTTGGTAATGGGAAGAAATGATATTACCACGATAGAAATACTACATGATGTTATTTCAGATAATAGTAATTCTATGCTAAAGAAGTTACATCCAGGAGTTTCAGATGAACAAATAGCTCAATTTAAACAAAGGTTAACGAATGTTAGAAATAATATTTTTGCTCCAAATGAATATACTGATATTAGGGGAATTACTACATTAATTGGTTCTCAAAGTGTGGATTTTAAAGACAAACCTAGCTATATAGCCTTGGCAAATCGATTTGGATATTATAATCATAAACAAAATGCATTTGACTACTATTCAAAGTTGTTAGAATATTTAACTCCCGAGCAAATTAAAAATGAAGGGATATTATTAGGTTTTAAAATTGATTATGTATTTGACAGTAGGTGTAAAGATATGGATTTGCAATCAGCAATAAAGAGATTGTCTAAAAAGGGTAGTGAAGTAATTGTGCATTATAAATCATCTAGAAATAAAACCGGACAAGATGATGAAGGGTATGGCTCACCGACTGAGCTACAATAAAGGAGAAACATATGATAAATAAAAAAGCTTTAAGAATTATTTCGTTTATTATAGTTTTTGTAATAGCTATTCTACTTCTATTCGAAGCTTTAAAGAAGGATACTATAGATAAAAATGACTTGAATTTATTATTTCATTATAGTAATCCAAAACCAGTTGATGTAACTAGTGCTATTCATGTTGATATAAATCAAGATGCAAACCATCAAATAGATATTACTCAAATAGACCGATGTATAGATAAAAATTATTTGAGTGTATGTGATTCAGATAATGATTATTATGACGTATATGATATTAATGGTAATCTTGTGCTGGATTGTGATAGCGAGGAAGCAATAGAGGTAAGTGAAGGCTACGCTATTGTGAAAAAGGATGGATTATTTGGTGCAATGGATTTGAGCGGTAATTGGGTAATTAATCCAGATAATATTTTGATGGAACCATTTAAGAATAACCGCTCAATTATATCAAAAGATGGAAGAATATATAGTGTTATTGACAACAATAATAATTTAACGCTAGGCCGTGAGTATTCATATTTGGGCTTTTTGGATAATTTTATTGTTGGAAATATTTCAAGCCAGATGTGTCATTTGTTAGATTATGATTGTAATGTACTAACAGAAATTGAGTGTATGGGCATTTGTGAATCATTGTCTAAGAATACGCTTATTATTCAAAATGATCAATTATCATATTCATTAAAAAAATTAGATGGACAACCAATACTTGATGGAACAACATTTACATCTATTGAACCAATTAAATGTGATAACTCTCAATATGAAGAATTATATATTGTTCCTACTAAAGAGCATTATTTGGGATTGATTGACCAAGATGGAAATTATATTATTCCTGCAAACCAATACAAATATATCAATTATATATCTGATGAGTTTATCACGGTAGCAGAAGATAATCTATGTGGCTCAATAGATATTTGTAATAATCCAATATTGGCTTTAAATCATAAAAAAATAATACCACTTACAGATAATGTAGTAGCAGTAAAAGATAAGTTGAATTTGGTTGGAGTAGTTGACTATAAGGGCGAGATATTAATAGAGAGTAGCTATTCGGATATGTTGGGATATGGTGATGGGCTAATTACAGCGATATATCATGATGAAATATATCCAAATGAAGAGTTTATGCCAGAAGAGGAAAATAAATACTATTATATTGATATTAATGGAAATGTTGTAATAGATTGTGGTCAAGCAAGCAGGGTAGATAATTTTGAAAATGGTGTGGCTATAATAGAATATGATGGAGAATATGCTGTGATTAATACATCAGGTAATATTATATTAGGAAATTTATCAAATTAATATAATCAAAAAAGAATGGAAGGTATATACTTTCCATTCTTTTGGTTTTTATACTTTTGGTCCTGGTATACTAATTTCTTTAACAGTGTCTCTAACTGCACTTTGGCCATTTTTTGCTGTTCTTGGTTAGCAAAATGTCTAATTAATGAATCACTAAAAATACTCATAATAACACCTCTTTCTTATTTTAAAAGTTAATTATTATACATGTTCTTTATCGGATGTTGCTTGACCATGAAGTGGGGCACTCAAATCTATAAGTCTTTTACGGGCTTCGTTTAATATTTTAAGTGTTTTAGATTTTACTTTAGGATTAGCAAGTGTAGTAGCTGCACTAACTAATGTCACAAAAGTAATCGGCATTTCGCTTAAAATAATTTGTGCCTTTTGAAAATAGTATTCATATGTTCCAGTTCTCTCGAAAACATCAGTTTCAATTGCATCTTCTTTATTGATAGAACAAATTTGTAATATGGAATCTATAGATGATATTCCAATTTTTTGATTTTCTATAGGATTATTTCCAGTAGGAAAGGTAAAACTTGAATTAGTATTTGCTAAAGCAGTAAGACTTTGTACAATGTTATCTGATATTGGTGAACTTGTGTCAGATGGTGCTTGTTGTGGTACATAATATTTATAATGTTCAAGAAACTCAGGCTCGTTATAGGGCTTTTTTATACATAATACTTTTTTGTTAACCTTTACCTCATTAGAGTTAATTGGGTGATCAGTTCCAGGATAGTTGGTAAGAGTTGCCAAGCCATTTCCTACCATTAGTTCATATTGAGTAATATTACCATTTCCATCAAAATAAATCTTGTTTTGTCCCGCTGAAAAACAAATTATTGGTTTTTCAGACTCTAAATCTATATTTACTTCATATGTAAGTAATGGATGCTCTTGTGATTTTATTGTAAATGATATAGGCGATTTTTTAGGGGGCTCAATATAAGAATGGATAAGATCAATAGTTGTTCTAAGGCGAGCAATATTATATATATATTGATTTGGAGTATAATATAGAAAAAAAGTTGTTTCGCCAGATTCATCTTGTTTAAAAATTGGTTTACCAGGAGTAGCATATTTTCCTTGAAACATTTTATCATGTTGAGATTGAACAAAATGTTCTGTTACTCCATCGTTATATACATCTTCAATCGCCATATTTATACCTCTTTAAATAGTTAAAATATCATATAATAATTCTACATTTTGGATTGATTTTTGTCAATAAAAGTGCTATAATGTAAGTTGGGCGTGCGAAAAATGTACAATATAAGTACATAAATAAAAATAGATTTTTTAATGAAAAATACTTGCAATGTTTTTTTATTATATGTATAATCTCTTGGTATTAAGAAAGGGAAAAAAATGGAATATTTATATATTTTACAACAAGCATTAATATGGATAATCACTATATTTTGGGCATATCAAACTGTTATTAGTGTTTGTGCTTTAATCAAATTAAAAGAGAAAGAATTAATTACACATAAAAATCATAAATTTATGGCTATAATACCAGCTCATAATGAAGAAGCTGTTATTGGAAATTTAATTGCAAGTTTAAATAATCAAAATTATCCTAAAGAATTTTATGATATATATGTTGTTGCAGATAATTGCGACGACAATACAGCAATGATTGCTAAAGATTTGGGAGCAATTGTATATAAAAGATTTGACGAAACAGAGAAGACAAAAGGTGCAGCATTAAGATGGTTCTTGAATCAAAAGATTGAAGAAAATGCTGACTATGACGCATTTTGTGTTTTTGATGCTGATAATGTTGTAGATAAAGGTTTCTTTACAGCAATGAATAAAAAATTAAATCAAGGTGAAACTGTAGTACAAGGATATAGAGATATCAAAAATCCCACAGATTCATGGATTGCAGGAGGATATGCAATTTTCTATTGGATGATGAATAGATTTTATCATTTGGCTAGATATAATGTAGGTCTTTCTCCATTATTAAATGGAACAGGATTTATGGTTAAATTTGATTTAATTAAAGAAACAGGATGGACTACAAAAACATTAACAGAGGACATTGAGTTCTCATTAATTAATATATCAAAAGGAAATAGATTGGGATGGGCTACAGATGCTATCGTTTATGATGAAGAGCCTGTAAGTTTTAGACCAAGTTGGACTCAACGTTCAAGATGGACAGTAGGACATCTACAATGTATGAAATTATATATTAAAGATTTAACAGCAGGAATCAAAACTCATAAAAAAATGATGAATTTTGATGGTTGGTTATACATGATGGGTATTCCAATGATGGTTGTTACATTTTTATTGTTAGCTGTAAATAGCATTATCTTCAAGATGGGTGCTATGACAGGAGCAGAACTTGCATTCCAATATGTTAAGTATTTGGTAGCAACATTCATTTTACCAATAATTACTGGAGTTGTTTCACTAGTAGTTGATAAAAGACCAATTAGACCAATGATTAAATCATTGTTGTGCTATCCATTATTCTTAGGATCTTGGATTTTAATCAATATTAAATGTATATTCAAACAAGATACATCTTGGGAGAAAATTCAACATAATAGAAGTATATCTATTGAAGATAAACAAGAAGCAATTCAAGTTAATGAAATTATAGATTAATTATATTTGAAGTTTTAAGAACTTTCTTGAAAAAGAAAGTTCTTTTTTGTTAGAAAAGTTTCAAGTAAAATTATGCTTCCTTTTTCTATTTTTATTATATATAAAGGTTGAAAAAATAATGATTAAATGATAATATAGTGCACGAAATTGTATCAAGAATGGAGTGGAAAAAGTGGTTCAAGAGGATGTATATAAAAAGATTCAATCAATAATACCAGACAATAAAAGAATATTATGTGACGAACCAATGTCTAAGCACACTTCATTTAAAGTAGGAGGACCTGCTGATTTCTTTTTGATTGTTGAAAATGAAAAAGAACTAAAACAATTATTGAAGCTTGCTAAACAATTGAATTATCCAATAACAATTGTAGGAAACGGAACTAATTTATTAGTAAAAGATGGTGGAATTAGAGGATTTGTTATAAGAATTAATTTTAGTGAATTTAGGATTAACAGAACACAACATTATGCTGAGATTAAAATTGGTTCGGGTTTCCAAGTTACCAAATTATCTAGAATTGGATTAAATGAAGAATTTAAAGGTTTAGAATTTTTATGTGGAATTCCAGGTACAATTGGTGGCGCAATAAGAATGAATGCAGGTGCTTATGGAGGAGAAATCCAAGATATAATTCAATCTGTAAAATATATGGATCTTGATGGGAATACATATAAGTTAAAAGCAGACGAATTAGAGTTTTCACATAGACATAGCATTTTTTCAGAAAAGAATTGGATTATAATTGAGGCAGTATTTAGATTAGATTATGGCAACAAAGAAGAAATAGAAAAGAAAATGAAAGAAAACCAAAAATCTCGTATGGATACACAACCTATAGATTATGCAAGTGCTGGAAGTACATTTAAAAGACAGGATGGCATAATTACCGCAAAGGTTATAGATGAGTGTGGATTAAAAGGTTATAGTATAGGTGGTGCACAAGTATCTTCAAAACATGCTGGATTTATAGTGAACAAAGGAAATGCTTCAAGTAAAGATATTCTTGATTTAATTGAATATGTGAAGCAAGTAGTATATGAAAGAAAAGGGATTAAGATAGAAACAGAAATAGTAGTATTGGGAGAATAAATATGAAATCATTTTTTTCGTGGTTCAAGTCTAGCACAAAAATGAAAAGATGGATTTTTATTATATTAGTTGGAGTTACTCTAGTATGTTATGCTTTTTCAAAATTAATTGTTACTGAAGTTATGGGTTTTAGAGAACTTGCAAAAATAATAATTATGTTCGTTATTGGATTTTTATGCATAGTATTTGGATTTGTTTTTACACAAAAAAGAACGTTAGAGTTAATAATTGAAGCTGATAATAAACAATCAGATGTAAATATTAAATCATTAATTTTTAATAAAAAAGTATATGATCAAGGACCTAAAATAATAGTACTTGGTGGAGGAAAAGGATTAAATACAGTGGTAGCTGGACTTAAAAAGTACACAAATAATATTACTACCATCGTAACAATGTCTGATTATGGAGAACCACCAACAGAGTCTCGTAGGCAATTAAATATATTACCATTTAAAGATATCAAAGATTCAATTATAGCTTTATCTGACCATGAGGAAATCATGGGAGAGCTAATGAGATATGATTTTGAAAATAATACAAAATTAAAAGGTTTAAATTTTGGTGATATATATTTAACTGCAATGAATGAGATTTATAATAATCCACCTGAAGCAATTAGAAAAAGTACTGAGGTTTTAAATATCACAGGTCGCGTAATACCTGTTACACTCGATGAAATTTCTATTTGTGCTGAGCTTAGTGATGGAACAAAAGTTGAGCAAAAGAAAAGAATTGAAGAGGTAGCTAACGAGAGAGGCGAGAATATAGAGCGTATTTATATTACACCAAACTCTGCAAGACCAGCGCCAGGACTCTTAGAAGCTATTGCAGATGCAGAAGCTATAGTAATTGCACCAGGTAGTTTGTACACAAATGTTATTCCTAACTTATTAGTAAAAGGTGTGGCAAAAGCTATAAAAGATAGTAAAGCAATTAAAGTATTAGTATCAAACATAATGACTGAGCCTGGCCAAACGGATAATTATAAATTATCTGATCATGTTGAGACAATTATAGACCATGCTGGTATTGGTGTGTTTGATACGGTTTTGGCAGATAATGGAAAAATAATTCCAGAATTTATTAGAAAGGCAAATGAGCAAGGCTCTGAAGTTGTTGAAGTTGATAGATTTAAAGTAACAGGACTTGGAGTTAGAGTAATTGAAAGAAACTTTAGTTGTATCAAGGATGGGGAAATCCGACATGATTCGGATGCAATTGCGGCAGAGATTATTAAGCTAATTTGTGACGAATTAAGATTTCAAGACAGAACACATGATTCTGAATATTTGTTATTAAATTCAGTATATAGATATCAAAATAAAGAGATTGCAAAACGAGATAGAGCAGAGAAGAAGATGTTAAAGAAACGTGGCTTGTACTATGACGTTGAAGCGGCAGATGGATATTCAAAAAGTTATGTAAAAACTGGAGAACCTAGCAAATATAAAGAAAAGTACGGCGATAGATTGGAATCAATAAACAATCCGGATAGTTATGTGGCAGAAGAGCAGGATACAAAATATAAAAAAACATCAAGAAAACATTTGAAAAAGAATAATGTAGGAAGACGAGAAAAATAATATATTTTATTAATACTAAGGAAAAATTGAGAGGAAATATTGATGAAATTAGGAAAATTAAAATTGGACATTAAAGAAGGGATAAAAAAAGAATGGGTTATCTCTAATGGTATTGGGGGATTTGCTTCATCTACAGTAATAGGAGCCAATATAAGAAAATATCATGGATTATTGATAGCGTCACTTAATCCTCCAACCAATAGATATCTTGTTCTATCTAAGTTAGATGAGAATGTAAATATTAAAGGAAAGAATTATCCTTTATTTACAAATTTTTGTAAGACATATATTTCAGGAGGGTATAAAAATCTAGCTTCTTTTGAAAAGGAATATTATCCACAATATACATATCAAGTCGAAGATTGTACTATCACTAAAAGTATATCAATGATTTATGGAAAAAATGCTACAGTTGTTTCATATGAAATCAAAACTGGAGCTAACCCAATAAATATGAATATATCTCCTCTAATTAATTTTAGAAATATACATGAGTTAACACCAACAATAAATTTTGAAGTTAAACAAAAAATGGATAAAACAAGTACAAAGGTTACAATTGCAGGTGCTAAAAATCATCCAATTTATATGCAAATGAGCGAGGGTACTTATACACCATTTGAAAATGATTTGTTTAAAAATATGTATTATATTCGTGAAGAAGAACGCGGATATGAAGCTGAAGAGAATTTGCCTTGTATAGGAATTTTTAATATTTGTATAGATGCAAATACTACGAAAGAAGTTTATTTTGTTGCTAGTATCGATGAAAAAATTGATATGGCTGATGCACAAAATACCTTTGAAAATGAGAAAGAAAGATTAGATTCTATAGTTAATAATTCTAATTTGATTTTAGAAGGTAAAAAATTAAATAGATTTCAAAAAGAAAAAAATCAAATTATGAAGGATTTGATTATTACTAGTGATTCGTTCATAGTTAGCAGATTTAAGGATAATTGTGCTAATGGTAAGGTAGATGATTCACCATATAAAACCATAATTGCTGGATATCCATGGTTTGCTGATTGGGGAAGAGATTCATTAATTTCACTAGAGGGACTATGCTTAGTACAAAATAGAATTGAGGATGCAAAGAAGATTCTATTAAATTGGGTTAATACAATAAATTCTGGTCTTGTAGCTAATGCATATGATGATAAAACCGGCAAGCTATTATATAATAGTGTAGATGCTTCGTTGTTGCTATTTGAGGCAACTAATAGATTTATTAAGTACACCAAAGATTATGATTTTGTAAAAAAAGAGATTTATCCTAAATTAGTGGATATATATAATAATTATAAATCAGGGATTTCTTTAGAGCGTAATAATATTTTTATTGATAAAGATGGATTATTATATAGCGGTACTAAAGAAACCCAAAATACTTGGATGGATGCTAAGATAAATGATTTTGTTGTTACTCCAAGAAATGGAAAAGCTGTTGAGATAAATGCTTTGTGGTATAATGCTTTGAAAACTCTTTTAGAATTAGCCAAAAAATATGGTGATGCAAAAATTGTATCAAAGATTAAACTATTACCAACTAAGTTTAAAAAACAATTTGTTAAGAATTTTTATAACGATAAGGGCAAGTATTTATTTGATGTTGTTGGAAATAACAAAATTAGACCAAATCAATTATTTGCTTTATCATTAACATATCCAGTAATAGATCCGACTTCAGAAATCGGAAGTGATGTAATTGATATTGTCGATAAAAAGCTATTACTATCTCATGGAATTAAAACTTTAGCTCGTGGCGATGAAGATTTTACTGCAGAATATGAAGGCGGACCATTACAACGTGATATGGCATATCATCAAGGACCAGCATGGCCTTGGCTGCTAGGATTGTACTTTGATGCACTAAATAATTTAGTTCAAGCTGAAAAAGATAAATCAAAGAAAAAGAAAGCAGAAGATAAATTAAAAAGATTTATAGATGATATTTATATCACATATAAAAAAGAAATATATAACTCTGAGGGAATATGTTCGATTTCAGAATTATATAATTCTAAATTACCATACAAATCAGGAGGAGCAATTTCTCAAGCGTGGAGCGTAGCTGAGGTGTTGAGAATTATACTTAATCACTAATTATATTGACTCTAGAAAGGTTTTATAGAAATGTCAGACAAGAAAAATGTTAATAGAATAGAGATAACCGATTTGACACCAGATGGAAAGAAAATGTATCTTGTACGAGATAAGAAGATTTATTCAAACAAGGAGTCGGTTTCATATTATAATATTTCCAATTTAATTGATTATGCCTTATTTGATGAAAACGATAATGTGTTGATAATTGTCAAAGCATTTGTTGAAAATGATATTGATGGAAGTACGGCTGGATTAGAATATATGGTACCTTTAGGAGCTGGATTAGATGAAGACCATATCTATTATTTGAAGGTAATAATAAAAGGAGTACTAAACGATATATTTAAAAATAGAGTTTTAGATGATATTAGAGTAAGGGATAGAGTGAAAACTCAAATAGAACAAGTCCAATTTACCGTAGCGGAGCATAATACAAAAGGAAAAGAAGTTGTAACTGAGGTTTTACACTTTACCAATGTTGCCAAGAGGCTTTATAGATTAACATATAGTGATTATGAGTTGTATTATTTGTTGGATGGTAAAGTTAAAGATTATGAAGAAGATGATGAATATCTCGAGGATGATACTCCATTCAAAAAACGCAATTCAGGTTTAGACCAAGAAATAGTGGATCAATTAGCAAATAATGTTAATGAAGGTTTGCATAAAGATATTTTAAAAAATGAGAATTAAGAAAAGGGAGAACATAGATAGGAAATTAAGATACCTATCGAGTTCTCCCTTAATTATTGACTAATTTATAGTTAATAGATATGATTTTTATGGATTTTTTGAAACCAAATCGCTTTTTAATTTGTTTTATAAATAGAGGAGGTTGATATGCTAAGTAATGAAGAATATATAACTAATATAGTAAGAAAATATTCCAATATGGTGTATAGATTAGCTCTTACAAGATGTGCAAATAGTTATAGCGCTGATGATATTTTTCAAGAAGTGTTTTTGAAATTTAGTGAAAAATTACCTACTTTTAAGGATGAAGAACATGAAAAAGCATGGATTATACGCGTTACAATCAATATGACTATAAATCAAAATAAATCTTCTTGGAATACAAGAACAGTTGAGCTAAATGATAATCTTGCAAGTGATGGTGAAGTTAACCATACTAACACTGTCTTTGATGAGGTTATGAAGCTATCTCAAGAATACAGAACTGTGGTATATTTGTTTTATTATGAGGGGTACCAAGTTAAAGAAATATCTAAAATGATGAAAAAATCTGAAGGGACCGTAAAAACATGGTTATATAGAGCAAGAGAACAATTAAAAGAAAGATTGGAAGGAGGATTTGAAAATGAATAATCAAGAAGAATATAAAAGAAAAATCGAAAAAATTCATCCTAGTGAAAATCTAGTAAATAGTACAATTCAAAAAGCAGTTGAAAATACATCCAGAAATAAGCCAAAAAGTAAGTTAAGAAATATAATTCCATATACGATTGCGACTCTTTCAGCATGTGCAGCTATATTTATACTTGTATTTAATATTATGCCTTTGCAAAGAACGGAGCCAACCACAATTGTGGCTTCTAATAATCCAGATGTAGTACATACCGAAGTTTCTGAATTAATAAAACCATTTTCATCTCAAGAAGAATTAGAACAAAAGGTTACAGAGTTAAAAGACAAGATAGAAAAATCAAAAGGGCGTGCTCCGATAGTATATGATGATATGGATGTTTTATCTGATTCGGTAAACTCTAAAAGTGTAAATGAATCAACCAGTTCAGCTGGATCTAATTATTCCAAAACTAATATTCAAGTGGATGGAGTTGATGAAGCTGATAAGATTAAAACTGATGGCGATAATATATATTTAGTTAAGACACATTCTTTATATGTATTAGATAAAGATTTAAAACTAGTAAATGATGATTTTGAAGATGAAGATATTTATTTAAATAATTTATACATCACATCAAATAGAATTATTGTAATGGGAAGTGGATTTAAAGGTAAAACTGAAGATGATTTAGAATCAAAAAGTAAATATTACACCGATACAATTGTTTTAGATAAAGATACATGTAAAGAACTAAGAAGAGTATCAATAGAAGGATATTATTTGAATTCTAGACTAATTGGAAATAATATTTATGTAGTAACAAATACTTCAGTTGGTACTGTTATAGATAATCTTTATAAAACTCCACAATATATAGATACTGCTTCAAGCAATGCTGAAAAATGCATTCCATATTCAGATGTATATAGCATAGAAGAATATGAAACAGCAAATTATGTAAATATATGTGCATTTGATTTTGAAGATGATCAAAAATTAAATTATAAATCATTTTTAGGTTTTGGAAATGGTATTTATTGTAGTGGAAACTATATGTATTTTTATAATAATAGTTATAAAAAAGAGAGCAATGTTGATATTATAAAAGTAAAAATTGATAATACAAACCTTGATTTAGTTGCAATGGCAACATTGGATGGAGAAGTTAATAATCAATTTTCTTTAGATGAATATAAGGGGAATTTAAGAGTAGCAACAACAGAATATGAAGAAGAATACTGGGATGATGAAACTTCTATTAAAAATCATTTATATATATTAGATGAAAGTCTAAATACAATAGGACAGACAGAAGATTTTGGATTTGATGAAAAGATTTATTCAGTAAGATTTATAGGAGATGTGGGATATGTAGTTACATTTAAAGAAGTTGATCCACTATTTGTAATGGATTTATCAGATCCAACAAATCCTGTAATTAAAGGTGAGCTAAAGGTGCCAGGATTTAGTACATATTTACATCCATACGATGAAACACATATTATAGGAATTGGGCGTGATGTAAGATCAGATGGAGTTAATAGATTAAAAATGTCAATGTTTGATGTATCAAATCTTACTAATCCAAAAGAATTATATTCTGTATATATTGGTGATGGAAAATATTCATATTCACCAGTAACCGATGATCATAGAGCTTTGCTTTATGATGCTGAAAGAAGCTTGATAGGCTTTCCAGTAAATTCAGATGGCCAAAGTGGATTTCTGATATATAAGATTGAAAATGAAGGCTTTAAAAAGAAAGCATCAATAATTGATAAAAGTATTTTAAAAAATGTTTCTAGAATTATATACATAGATGATGTAGTATATGCATTAGATATAAATAGAATTGTTTCTTTTGATATAAATACTATGAAGGAAGAGAATTTTTATACTCTAGAAAAGAAAAGATAAACCAAAAGTACGCTATACCATTTAAATGTATAGCGTACTTTTTAATTAATCATCGATTTGTATAATCCTTTGGGTAAAGTCAATATTTCCTAAGCCCTCTTTTTCATATGCTGTGGTATATACATTTGTAGCAAAGATATCTTTGTTTAATAGGGTATTTAAATTTTTATTATTGTTGGCTTCAACAAATTTTTTTACTGAAATAATAATATTTAATTTTGGGTTGGCATCTGAAATGGCTGAAATTAATCGCTTTCCACGTTTTGTGAATCCAAGAATTCTAATATATGGCGTAACTTTTTTTGATAATTCAATATCTTTTTTGGTAATTCCAAGAAGAGAATATAACATAATTCTTTGTATTCTAGATTGAGTATATCGTTTTGATTTTATCATTGAGATTGCCTCATAGATATTGCTTGTTCGCATTGTGGCTAATTTAATTACATTTTCTAATCCTTCTGAAACATCTGGTAATTCAGCAATTTCTTCAATAGACATTTTTCTCAGATTATAAATAATTTGATTAGAGTAATGACCAATTCCAGATATTAGTTGTCCCATTTTAGCTTTTTTCTTTAATAATTCAAATGTTGTTTGTGGTACGACCTTACGTATGCTTTTTCCAGTATGAATCATAGTTCTTATTGCACTAGCACTTGCTATACCGTGTTCTAAATCTGGACTAGTACTATCATAATCAACATAGTTGCGATGTATAGTAATTGGTGCAATATTACTTTTTAAACTTTTTAATGCTTTGATATATTCAATTCCTAAAATATTATTAGGACTTTTTAAAATCTTTGTATATTCGGTATTTCCTAAAAAATACTCGTTTATAGCAATTTCACGAGCTGTAGGATATGAGTTTCCTAGTTTTAGTTGGTCATGAAGTAATTGAACATATTCATGAGGTTCTTCATGTAGAACATCAGCAATATCAGCCATCAAGTTTATATCTCCACATTCACTTCCAAACGAAACATAGTTTACAATTCCAACACTATCTAAAATTTTGATAGCACCATAGGCAAAATTTTCAGCACTTGAAGTGGCATAAACGGTAGGTAATTCAATAACTAAATCAACACCTTGGCGAAGCGCCATTTCTGCTCTGGTCCACTTATCAACAATGGCTGTATCACCACGTTGAATAAAATTTCCACTCATAACAGCAATTACAAATTGACTTCCGGTAGATGCAATAGATTGTCTTAAGTGAACAAGATGCCCATTGTGAAAAGGATTATATTCAGATACAATTCCCAAAACTTTACTCAATTTTTTCTCCTTAAACTATTCCTAAAAATCGCTATTATGTTATCATAAAAATGAATTATTTTAAAGGTCTAAAATGAAAAAACTAATTAACACTATTATTTTTATATTTTATATGATAGAATACGCAAAAAGAAAAGAAAGGCGTATAAATGAAAGAAGTAACAATATATACTGATGGAGCTTGTTCAGGAAATCCAGGTCCTGGTGGATGGGCTGCAATATTAATATATAATAATATAAAAAAAGAAATATCAGGTGGAGCTC
>AUXO016002967.1_pt1 | contig 17950 bp, 18 predicted proteins | sample 768731 | NCBI WGS metagenome assembly AUXO01 (sample SAMN02715735, study PRJNA202380) | gut metagenome | biome: sheep rumen | host: Ovis aries | place: New Zealand: Palmerston North
CAGGGTTTTATCCCTAATTCTTTTAGAGAAGATGGGAAAACAATTCTTGAAGCAGCATTTAGTGTTTTAAATACTTCAGGAAAATATCGTGAAGATGGAACATATGAAGGAACTTCTCTTGGTTCTTTCGGTATTGGTAGTAAAATTACCACTTTTTTATCTCATACTTTACGAGTATGTACTTATAGAGATGGTGATTCAGAAGATATTATGTTCAAAGAGGGCGTTTTTGATAAACGTAGTTCATTAAAAAGCTCTAATTTTCAAAATGGTACCGTTGTAGAATGGCAGCCTTCTGAAGAATTTTTTACTTATACAGAAGTAGAAATTTCTAAAGTAAAAGATCTTTGCAAAACTATTACTGCATTATGTCCAGGATTAACAATCAATCTTAATGATAACGGAAAAGAAACTACTTACTTCTCAAAAAATGGTATTAATGATTTAGTAGATGGTGCCGTAAAAGATAAAGAGTTGATTGATAATAGATTTGTAATGAATTTTACAAATGGTAAGAATAAAATGGATATGGTAATGACCTATACATCTGCATATGGTTCTACTATTGTTCCTTATGTCAATACCGGTCTTACCGAAACAGGTCAGCATATTACACAGGTAAAAACCATTTTAACAAGAGAATTTAACAAATTCTTTAAAGAAAAGAAATGGCTCAAAGATAAAGATGAAAATTTAACTGGTGATGATATCCAAGAAGGCTTATATGTTGTTTTCAATATCACAGCACCAGGAGTAGCATATGATGCTCAGGTTAAATCAAGAATTACTAAAATTGATATGGCGCCTTTCACAAGAGCAATTATTGATAATCTTGAAGCATGGATGAATGCCAATGAAAAAGAGGTTAAGTTAATTGCGGATAAGGCTATCAATGCTCGCAAGGCTAGAGAAGCCGCAAAGAAGGCTCGTGATAACGCCCGCGCGCAAACAAAAAAGAGAGAAAAAGCCTTAAAATTTGATAAGAAATTAGCAGATTGTAAAGGAAAGCCTAGAAAAGATTGTGAAATTTATATCACAGAGGGTGATTCTGCATCTGCTAACTTAAAAATGGCAAGAGATAATTCATTCCAAGCTGTTATGCCAGTAAGAGGTAAAATTCTTAACACTCAGAAAGCAACAATAGATAAGATTCAAAAGAACGCAGAAATTATGTCAATGATTGATGCTTTTGGATTAACTATTGATCTTAAAACAATGAAAATTACATATCGTCCAGAAGATTTAAGATATGGCAAGATTATTATTGAATCTGATGCTGACGTTGATGGCGCGCATATTAAAAATCTGTTCTACACATTTATCTGGAACTTTTGTCCACAGTTAATTGAAGACGGATATGTATATGCGGGAGTGCCACCGCTTTATAAGATTACTTTGCCTGGAAATAAGGGTTATAAATATTTAAAGGATGATGCGGCTCTTGAAAAGTTTAGAAACCAGAACAAAGGTGTAAATTATCTGGTTAATCGTTTAAAAGGGTTAGGTGAAATGTCGGTTGAAGAGACGGAAGAAACTTTAACTGACCCTGAAAATAGAATCATTAAGCAGATTACTGTTGAGGACGTTGCAACAACAGATCAATTATTCGAAACTCTTATGGGCCAAAGCGCTAGTTTAAGAAAAGAATATATTAAGGAACATAGTAATGAAGCGGGGTTATATAATGCAGAATAGTATAAAATTAAGAGCGTTAAGAGAAATATATGACGAAGATTTTAAGACTCAAGCAGCATTAAAATATCCAAATATTCCAAAAGGAGAAATTGTAGAATATTTAGGAGAATTTCGTAATTTTTATGGAGACTATGTTAAAGTATTATGGAATAATCGACGATATAATACAACCTGGGATAAATTGGAGGTAATTAATGCAGAATAACGATATTTATAATGAATTACACACTAATTTTATTGAATATGCATATGCCGTTAATTCCGATCGTGCTATCCCCAGTGCCGCAGATGGTTTAAAACCGGTAGCAAAGCGTATCTTATACTCCTGCCTTATGGAAGGACGCACGTATTCAAAACCGCATGTTAAAGCTGCTCGTATTGTTGGAGATGTAATGGGTAAATTACATCCTCATGGCGATAGCTCAATCTATGGAGCAATGGTTCGACTTTCTCAGGATTGGGTCATGCGTTATCCTCTTATTGACTGGCATGGAAGTAATGGCAATATTGTAGGAGATGGACCTGCGGCACAGCGTTATACAGAAGCAAAACTTACAAAAATTTCAGAAGATGGACTATTACAAGGTTTAAAAAAGAGGAATGTTGATTTTGTTCCTACTTATGATGAATTAGATGAAGAACCAGTAGTTCTTCCATCTTATTTTCCGAATCTTCTTTGCAATCCAAATAGCGGAATTGGCGTAGCTTTAGCTTGCTCTTGGGCACCACATAATCTAACAGAAGTTGCCAAAGCAATTAACGACTATATTGATGGCAAAGAACCAATGCTTCCAGGTCCTGATTTTCCTACAGGTGGAATTGTTATCAATAAAAATGATATTCCATCTATTATGAAAACTGGCCATGGTAGTGTAAAAATTCGCGCAAAATATAAAAAAGAAAAGAACAATCTTGTTTTTTATGAAATTCCATATGGAACTAATATTGAATCTTTGATTGCAGAAATTGGTGAGGCCGCAGAAGAACTTGACGGAATTGTCGATATTCGTGATGAAACAAATAAAAAAGGCGTTAGAATTGTAGTTGAATGTGATAGAAATCCAGATTATATTGCAATGCAACTATTTAATAAAACTAACCTACAATCAAGTTTCTCATACAATCAGGTTGCACTGATTGGTAAAACTCCAACAGAGTTAAATCTTAAAGATTGCTGTAAAATTTATGTTGATCATGGTTTGGCTTGTTTGGGAAAAGAAAAAGAATTTGATTTAAATAAAGCAAAAGCAAGACTACATATTATTGAAGGATTGCTAAAGGCTCTTGAAGATATTGATAATATCATCACTTTAATTAAGAAATCTGAATCTGCGGCTGCGGCAAAAGAAAAATTAATTAATACATATGATTTCTCTGAAGCGCAAGCAAAAGCTATTCTCGCCATGAGATTGCGAAGTTTAGCAAATTTAGAGAGAATTGAACTTGAAAAAGAGAAAAAAGATCTGATTAGTATTGTTAATGATCTAACCGATTGGCTTGAAAATAAGGAACGACAAATCAATGAATTAAAATCAATCCTTGCAAATTTGGTTGAGAAATATGGTGATGCTAGAAGAACTGAATTAACTCAACTTGAAATTAAAAAAGAAGATAAAGAAATTCAGTTTGTTGAGCCGGAAAAGGTTGTTGTAATCATGTCTGATTCTGGTTTAATCAAGCGCATTCCCGCTAGCTCATTCCGCACTCAGCGTAGAGGCGGTAAAGGAGTCAAAACTGCTGATGATATTGTGAATGCAGTAATCCGCACAAATACAGTAGATTCCTTAATGATCTTCTCTGATAAGGGCAATATGTATCGCTTAATTGTTGATTCAATTCCAGAAGGCACAAATACTACAAAGGGTATTTCAATTAAAAATCTGATTCAAATGCAACTAGATGAAAATCCTACTGTAATTTATTCAATTTATAGGGATACCAATGCAAAATATGTATTATTCACAACTAAAAATGGATTAATTAAAAAGACTTCTTTAGAAGAATATACTAAGACTAAAAAGAAAACTGGTATTGCCGCAATCGCTCTAAAAGATGGAGATAACTTAGCATCTGTTTCATTGGTTAATGATGAGCCAGTTATTATGCTTACTAAGAAAGGTATGTGTATTAAGTTTAATTCAACTGAAATTTCGGCAACTTCAAGAGCAACTTCTGGAGTAAAAGGAATTAACCTTAATGATGATGATGAAGTAGTAACTACTTTAGTTGTTAGAAATGCTGGAGATTACTTGAGTATTTTCTCTACTGGCGGATTCACAAAGAAAATTGCACCAAAAGATCTGGTAACTCAGAGACGTGGCGGTAAGGGTGTTATCTGCTATAAAAATGGAGATGATACAATTGCGGGTGGTGCTTTGTTAAGCGATGAAGATTCAGTTTTAATTATCGGTTCATCAAAGTCTATATGCATTCCTGCAACAGATATTCCTTTATTGGGTAGAACGGCAGCTGGAAATATTGCAATTAAAGATAAGATACAATCCATTTCAAAAGTATAAAGAAAAGGCAGAAATGTCTTTTCTTTATATAAAAAATATGATATAATAAATATAGGATGAAGGAGAAAAATTATGCATAACATAAATTATACAGTTTATCATTGCAGTAAGACAGAAAAGCAGATTTTAAAAGATTTGAACAAATGGGCATATTGTCCAGAAGAAACAACTGGTTATCATGGCAACATTACTTTTCATAGAAATTTAGTTTTTAAGAATGAGGATGAAGCCCGTGAAGCTATTGACAAATTGGATAAAGGCTGGTATGATGATCATGCTGTAATGTTTAAAGAAGGAAGAAAGAAATTTTGGTTAGTAAAAACGGAATATCATAGTTAAATATGGAAGCAACTAAAGAAAAGATTAAAGAATTAATAAAAAAATTAAATGCAGCTAGTTATGCATATTACAATTCAGATTCTCCGATTATGAGTGATGAAGAATATGATTATAATTTGGAACAACTTCAAAAACTCGAACAATCGTCAGGATTCATTTTCTCCAATAGTCCTACTCAAGTAGTAGGAGCGCCGATATTATCAGAATTGAAAAAAGTTCCTATTACACCAAAACCAATGCTCAGTCTTGACAAGTGCCACTCCGACGAGGAGGTTGCGGCATTTGCGGGAACTCACTCAATGATTGCGATGGTTAAACTCGATGGTTTATCCGTTCGCATCAAATATAATAATGGTAAATTGATGTCCGCAAACACCCGCGGTAATGGAGTTGAAGGCACTGATATTACTGAGCATATTAAGCAATTCCAAAATGTTCCATTAGAAATTCCATATAAAGGCGAGTTTATAATTGATGGTGAAGCGATAATTAAAATTCCAGACTTTGAAGAAATTAATAAAAATGGTGAATTTAAAAATCCAAGAAATGCGGCAGCTGGCGCATTAAATGTTCTTGATACCAAACTGGTAAAAGATAGAAAATTATCTTTTATTGCTTGGGATATTATTAAACAATTAGAAATTAATGCTTTTGGCGATACGTATGGGGATTTAGTCTATTTAAGTGATAGATTAAATTTTGCGCAAACGCTTGGATTTGAATCAGTATTTTTTATTACAAATATCCCATTGGATGAAATTCATTCTGTAAATAATATAATTATGTCTTTTAAAGATGAATATCCTTGTGATGGGGTAGTCTGGAAATATAATAATTGCGATTATGGAGATTCTTTGGGACAGACTTCCCATCACTTTAAAAATGGTATTGCTTGGAAACCAGAAGTAGAAACAGTTGAAACAAAATTAAAATTTATTGACTGGACTATGGGTAGAACTGGAGCATTAACTCCAGTTGCAGTATTTGAACCAGTAGAGTTAGATGGCTCTACTATTGAACGAGCAAGTCTTCATAATTATAGCATAATGCGCAAAGTATTAGGTGATTGCGCTTATGTTGGTGAAAATTTAACTATTTTTAAAGCGAATTTGATCATCCCTCAAATTTTAGAGGCCGGCCCATTTTATAATTATGGTGAGATTGTCGCGGCCGGCGGCGTCTCCGCACATGATGAACTAGAGTATTGTCCAGTTTGTCATGGAAAAGTAGAATTAGTAACGTCTGCTGATGGCGTTACTAATTATGTCTGCATGAATCCAAATTGCCAAGGCAAATTGGTTAATAAATTAGATCACTTTTGTGGTAAAAAAGGTCTTGATATTAAAGGATTATCTAACGCAACCCTTGAGAAATTAATTGATTGGGGTTGGATTGAAAAAATTAGTGACTTATATAATTTAAAATCTTATCGGAATGAATGGGTTTTAAAACCTGGTTTTGGAGCTAAATCAGTAGATAAGATACTTGCGGCAATTGAAGATTCAAAGCAAACAGATTTAGAATCTTTCATATCGGCTATTGGAATTCCATTAATTGGTAGAAATGTAGCAAAGGAAATTTGCAAACATGTAGATAGTTATGATGATTTTAGACAATTGGTTAAAGATAATTTTAAATTCTATCAGTGGGATTCTTTTGGTCCAGAAAAATCAGAAAGTTTATTGGCTTATAACTATGAAGATGCTGATTATATTTCAACTTTAATTACTTTTAAAAAGGAAGTGGTTGTATCAACTATTTCAAATTCATTAGAAAATTTAACCATATGCATTACTGGAAAACTATATAATTATAAAAATAGGGCAAGTCTTCAAAAAGATATTGAAGATAGAGGAGGAAAGGTTTCCAGTTCAGTGTCTTCAAAAACTAACTATTTAATTAATAATGATAATACAAGCACTTCAAGCAAGAATTTAACCGCTCAAAAGCTAGGAGTAAAAATTCTTACAGAAGAAGAATTTATTCAAAAATTCTTGCATTAAGAAAAAAAATTATGTATAATATAATCGTAAAAATTAGAGAACAGATATGGCAAGCAAGTCGTTAAAAAAGAAAATTGCCCGCAAGATTGCGGAAGCGGAGCGAATAATTCAGAATAGTCGAGACAAGCGAGCTGTAGAGTCAGCAGAAGAAGAAATCGTAAATCTAACTGTCAAATATAATTTGGGATTAGAAGACATGATCGACATAGATGATATGGTTCAAGGAATCTTAAAAAATTAAATTGACTTAAATAAAAATTTGTGATATAATTTTTACATAAAATAAAATAAAGGAGAACGGAATTATGGCAATGAAGGAAAATTCAAAGAAAGTATTAATGTATCTTAAGGAACACAATGGAGAAGATTTAACAGCTGCTGATGTTGCAGAAGCACTCGGTCTTGATAAGAGATCTGTAGATGGAATCTTTACATCTGCTATTCAGCGTAAGAAGCTTGGTGTTCGTACACCTGCTGAGATTGAGCTTGAGAATGGAACTCATAAAGCTATCAAGCTTCTTAGCTTAAACGAAGCTGGTATGGCCTTCGATCCTGATGCAGATGCTGAGTAATTAAGTTAATTCGTAGCTATAAAATAGGGGTAGGTAAAAATTAATCTACCCCTTCTTTTTTAAGGAGTAAATATGATTTGAGTTTTATTAATAATTATATTGATATTAATAGGTATAATAGTATTTTTATTTCCCAAACATAAACTAGATCAAGAAATAGTTCAAAAAAATAATGAACTCAAAGAAAATTTAACAAAATTAACTGCGGATATTGCATCTGCGGAAACTGAAAATCGCGCATTAGAAAAACAAAAAGATTCACTCAATGCTGACATTGAAACAATTAGCGCACAGGCTGTGGCAACTACAAATGAAATTTATCAAAAATCATATGATTTAATGCAAGAAAAATTTTCTCAGTCTGCTGAACTTGCGGCAAAACAATACCAAGAGACAGAAGAAAAATATCAGCAAGAGTATCTAGCAATAATGGCAGATAGTGTAAAAAGATTTTCTGATACTATCGAAATGAAACAGGCTGAATTAACAACTGTTACAGAAGCATTGAATATTTTGAAAGAAAAAGCCAAAGCAGCTATTGCCGCAGATAAGAGAAGAGTTTTGGAAGAAGAAGAAAAAAATTACTATAAAATTTCTATTTCAGAAAATGCATTAGCAGATATACAAATTTTAAGAGAGGTTATTAAACAATTAAAATGTGATCCATTACCTATTAATAAAGTTATATGGGAAGTTTATTATAAAAATCCTACAACAAATTTATTAGGACGGTTAGTTCCTACTGGAACTACTCATATTGGTATATATAAAATTACTAATATAGAAACAGGACAGTGCTATATTGGTCAATCTGTTGATCTTCGTTCAAGAATTCGAGATCATATTAAAGCTGGTTTAGGTATTAATTCGTCAAATAATAAATTTTATTCAGAAATGAAAAATATTGGCCCAGAAAAATTTATGTACGAAATCATTGAAGAATGTCCAAAAGAACAGTTAAATGAACGTGAACGCTACTGGATCAATTTTTATGAAAGTACTGATTGGGGCTATAATTCAACTATTGGAAATAAGGATAAGAGAAATGATTAAAATTATTGGAGAGCCTGGTTCAGGCAAAACAAGACAGCTTATGGAGCGCTGTCAATTAGAAGATGCAACTTTTGTTTGCAGGAATCCGGAAGCAATGAGAGTAAAAGCTCATTCTTATGGATATAATATCAATATTATATCTTATTTAGATTTTTTACAAACTTCAAAATATAATAAAAACAATGCATATCTTGATGATATTGATGAATTTCTCCCAATGATCGGATGTAATTGTAAAGGATTTGGAGGTAATTTATAATGAAATTTGGAAATGTTTCAGTAAATAATTTTGAAGGTGCCTTTAGAGGAATGCGCAATCCATTAAATAGTTGGAATAAGTCTGATAGTGAATTTGGAATATATGATTATGACTATGAAACAGACGTTTTGGTAGGCTTAAGATGGGCACGTAATAGATATCCAGATTTAGATGAAGATTCTATAGAATTCACAGAAAAGCATGAAGCAGCCACGAATTGGTTGAAAGAAAATCAAACGTTTAAAAATTCTTATGAGCCATTCTTTATAGGTGCTTATATTGGTCCAAATGATATGGATCTTGCTCAACGTTTATGCAAAGCTGGACCAGAACATCGCAAATTTTTACGTCAAATTCAGGTGTGTGTAGATATTATTGCTCCATTATATTGGTGGAAAGAATTTGATACTTATAAGATTGGAACTGTAGCTAATTCTACATCAACAATGCATAAATTAGCCTCAACTTCAATTACTATTGATTGTTTTGAAATAAGTGATTATGAAGATCGTCTCCAGCTTATTGATCCAGCAATTATTGATGTAAGAGTTAATAGTTTCCTAGATAGTCTAGAACAATTACGCCAGTTGTATAATCAGACAAAAGACAAACGCTATTGGAAAGAATTAGTTCGTTGGTTGCCAAGTGGATGGTTACAGACTCGAACAGTTACATTGAATTATGAAAATTTGCGCAGCATCTGCGCGCAGAGGGAAAATCATAAATTGACTGAATGGCATCAATTTGTTGATTGGGTGCATACGCTTCCTTATGCAAACGAACTTATTTTCGACCAAGAGGTTGCCTTTTAACAAAAAATTTGTTATAATATAATTACAATGATTGAAAGGTAATTTAAAAATGAAAGATGAGTTTTTAAAGTTTATTGATGATTTAATTTCACATGATAAGGATTATGCAGATAGTATTATGACAGATGATGTAAAAGCATACCTTGAAATCTTACGAACTGGTGAGGATGGTTCTAAGCCAGAAATTACAGACAATGGAAAAGTCGTTTTACAGTATATGCAAGATAATAATATTAAAATGGCGAAATCTAAAGATATTGCGGAAGGACTAGGTATTTCTTCAAGAGCAGTATCTGGTACGTTGCGTAAGCTCGTTAATGATGGATTTGCTGAAAAAATTGGAAAAGATCCTGTAATATATACATTAAGCGAAAAAGGAAAGAATTATAAAATTGATTAAGGAGAATTAAGATGAAGAAATTATTAAATTCAGCAAGAATTGAAGGAATTTTGTATCAGCATAGCCTTGAACTTAAGGTTTCTGGACCGAATTCCAAAAAGCCAGGTACAGAGTTTATCTCTGGCACAATCGACATCGCAACAAATGATAAGAAAACAAATATTGTTCCAGTTCATTTCACATATGTAACTGCGGTAACTTCAAATGGAAAGGAAAATGCAACCTTTGGAACATTGAAGAATATTATTGATGGAAAGATTGGTTGCTATACAAATCCAGAAGTTGGAGAAAATGCGGCAAAGGTTAGAGTTGATACCTCAATTGGATTGAATGAGTTCTATTCTGATAGAAATGGTACAGAACAGCTTGTTTCGGTTAAGAGAAACGAGGGTGGATTTGTTCATGTAGTTCAGTCTATTAGTGAAAATGAAAAGCAGAGAAGTACATTCGAAGTTGATATTGTAATTGTTGGAGTTAGAGAGAAAGATCCTGTTGAAGATGAGAGCGGAAATGTTATTGCTCCTGCAAAAGCAATTATTGATGGCAGAATCTTCAATGATTTTAGAAAAGAAATTTTACCAGTAGAATTATCAGCAATTAATCCAAAGGCAATTGATTACTTTGTTGGATTGGAAGCTACATCAAAGCATCCTGTATTTACTAAGGTAAGAGGTCAGATTGTTTCTGAACAGATTACAAGACCGATTCATGAAGAGTCTGCGTTCGGTGAAGATTTTGTTAGAGAGGTTCAGACTTCAAATAGAGATTATGTAGTTACATGGGCAGCTCAGGAGCCATATGACTTTGGTTCAGAAGAGGTATTGACATTTGAAGATCTTCAGAAAATGGCTCAGACTCGTGAAAATATGTTGGCAACGTTAAAGGCTCGTAGAGAGGAATGGAAAGCAAGTCAGGGCAATGCGATTGGTTCAGCACCTAAGGCTACAACTTCTACTCCTGCGGCACCAGCAGTTGACGAATTTAATTTCTAATAGGGGGTAATTATGGCGATAAATTTACTTAACTTACAACCTCATAAAGTTTCTCGTGATTTATCTGGCTATATTACCTATGTATATGGAATTCCGAAGGTAGGTAAAACTACCTTCGGGTCACAGTTCCCAGGTGCACTTATCCTTGCTTTCGAAAGAGGTTATAATGCATTACCAGGTGTTATGGCTCAAGATATCACAACTTGGGGCGAATTTAAACAGGTACTAAGAGAATTAAAGAAGCCAGAAGTTCAGGCGATTTATAAATCAATTATTGTAGATACTGTAGACGTTGCAGCATCGCTTTGTGAAAAATATATCTGTAATCAGCTTGGTATTGAAAATATTGGTGATGGCGGCTGGAGCACAAACGGTTGGAGTAAATATAAGAAAGAATTTGAAGACTCTTTCCGAACAATTACTCAACTTGGATATGCAGTTTGCTTTATTTCTCACTCTGCTGATAAGACCTTTAAGCGCAAAGATGGAACTGAATATAATCAGATGATTCCAACAGCACAAAGAAGCGTAAATGAAATTGTTAAGGGTATGGCAGATATTTATGCTTGCGCAGATATTGTAAATGGAGAAAGAAAATTGATTCTACGTTCTCTTGATGGAACGGTTGATACTGGGTGTAGATTTAAATATATTGAACCTGAAATTCCATTTAGCTATACAGATCTTGTCGAGGCTTTAAACAAGGCTATTGATAAGGAAGCAACAGAAACTCAGAATAAGTTTGTTACTAATGATAGAGTTACTGAAGTAATCGCTCCAACCTATGACTACGATGCGCTCATGAATGAATTCCAGCAAGTAACTGGAGACTTGATGAGAAAAGATATGTCAAACGGTCCAAAAATTACTCAGATTGTCGATAAGTATCTTGGTAAGGGTAAAAAGGTTTCTGAAACAACCAGAGATCAAGCAGAATTTATCAACTTAATTGTCGACGAAATCAAAGATACTCTAATGAAATAATAAAACGAAGTCAAGCGCAGAGCTTGACTTTTTTATTTTATTATGATATAATAATATAAAGGAGTTAATATGGCTCATTATGTAAAGTGTAGAATCTGCGGCGAGCGTTTTGATACTGATGTTGAACCAACTGAAAAGCATGGTAAAACTTGGTATGCACATAAAAAATGCTATGATGAACGAGAAGCCGCAAAAACCCAAGAAGAAAAAGATCTTGACCATTTAATGGAGTATTGTGCTCGACTATATGGAAAACTTTTTAATTATAACCAAACATTAAAACTGGCAAAATCGTACCATGAAAAAAATAATCTATCTTTTTCTGGTATGGAACGAACTATGAAATATGTATATGAAATAAAAAAAGAGCCAATAGAGAAAGGTAATGGCTCTATTGGAATAGTTCCATATATGTATGATAAAGCATATAACTACTGGTATTCAATTTGGCTCGCAAATCAAAATAATGAAGTAAAAATTTTAGAACGATATGAACCAAAAGTAATTGAAATCAAAATACCAGAGCCTATGCGCAAAATAAGAAAAAGAAAATTATTTACATTTTTAGATGAGGAGAGTATAGATGGTGAGTAAATATATAGATACTACTGCAATTGTTCAAGTTATTGGAAGCGTATTTATAAAACCACAATTACTTGATGAAACTGATAAATATGTAATTACAGAAGAAGATTTTGTTTCAGATTTTCATAGAGTTGTATTTGGTGCAATTTATAAAGTATATGAACTTGGCGCAGAATCTGTTACAATAGAGAATGTATGCGATTTTTTATCAACAAAACCAAAAAGTCAGGCTGTTTTTACAGTAAATAAAGGAGAAGAATGGCTAAAAAACATTTCAGAAAAAGCTCTTCCTTCTGCATTTGATTTTTACTATAACAGAATGAAAAAGATGACTCTTTTGAGAGCATATGATTCATATGGTATTGATGTAAATTTCATTTATAATCCAGATGAAATTGATACAAAGAAACTTCAGCTTCAAGAAGAACAACTTGATAATATGAGTTTATCTCAAATTGCCGATAAAGTTGATGCAATTGTAGATGCGATTCGTCTTGATTGTGTAAGTGACACTTTTGGAGATACTCATCAGGCTGGAGAGGGTATTGATGCTCTGATTGACCGATTAATGATGTATCCAGAAGTTGGTTCACCATTATATGGCAAGTTTATCAATAGAGTTACTCGCGGCGCAAGACTTAAAAAATTCTATTTGCGTTCTGCGCCTACTGGAGTTGGTAAATCTCGTTCAATGATTGCCGATTGTTGCTATATTGGCGCCGATATGATTTATGATGATATGCTGGGTTGGATTGGAAATGGTATTGCAGAGCCTTGTCTATATATCTCAACCGAGCAGGAATTAGAAGAAATTCAAACCATGATGCTTGCTTTTTTATCTTCAGTAAATGAGGAACATATCATCAATAATCAATATGAAGGTGATGAAGTTGAGCGTGTGCGCAAGGCCGCAGAAATTTTAAAAAGATCTCCAATATATGTAGAAGAGTTACCAGACTTTTCACTTCAAGATGTTGAAGATAAAATTAAAAAAGGAATTCGAGAACATGGAGTAAAATATGTATTCCATGATTATATTCATACTTCAATGAAGATTTTGGAAGAAGTTACTCGTCGTTCAGGCGGTGTAAGATTAAGAGAAGATAACGTATTATTCATGTTATCTATCAGATTAAAAGATATTTGTAATAAGTATGGAATTTTCATTGAATCCGCAACTCAGTTAAACGCAGATTATCAAGAATCAGAAACTCCAGATCAAAATTTGCTTCGTGGTGCAAAAGCCATTGCGGATAAAATTGACTATGGTAGTATTCTATTACCAGTAAATCAAAAAGATTTGGATTCACTTGATACTCTTTTAAAACAGAATATCTATGAAAAACCTAACTTGAAATTATCTGTTTATAAAAACCGTAGAGGTCAATATAAAGGTATTTATCTTTGGTGCAAGGCAGATTTGGGAACTTGTAGAGTCAATCCTATGTTTGCAACGGATTGGCGCTATCAGTTAATTGAAATGGATGATTATCAAATTAAAGTAGAGCCAGGGGCATTTGATGATTAAACGAAGAAAAATGCACCCAGAACCGCCCAAATGGTTTCATTTAGACAATGATTGCTGTTGGTGGTGTAAAAAGAATTATTCGTCTTGTAGCGGATGCGGCAGAATGCGAAAACGAATGAAAACTAAAAGGAGTATTGAACGTGATAAATTACGACAAGCAAGAAATAAAGGATGCTTTGACTACTAGTGATATATTCGATCTCCTTCTTGAATGGGGAGGAGATCCTCAATATGCCAGTTTTGGCATTCTTGCAGAAACTATAGACCATAATCCGCCAGGAGAAGGAAGTCGCAAACTATATTATTACGAAAATAGTGGACTTTTTAAATCATATACTGGTGGAGATGATACGTTTGATATATTTGAACTTGCAATGAAAGTATATGAAATCCAAAAGAAGCAAATACTCAATTTAAATGATGCAATTAGATTGGTTGCTTTTAGATTTGGAATTTCTGGTTCATTTGTTCTTGAAGAAAAACAGGAATTAGAAGATTGGTCTATATTTAGTAATTATGATAGAATCCAACAGATTGAAGTAAAGAAATACGATGTTGTATTACAGCAATATAATAAAAATATATTAAAAGTATTTAACTACGATTTAAAAATAGTTCCATGGCTAAATGAAAATATAACACAGGAAATATTAGATTTTAATAAAATCGGTTATTTCCCCGGCGGAAACCAGATTACAATTCCTCATTATGACCAGAATGGACGGCTCGTAGGTATCCGCGGCCGCACATTGAGTAAAGAAGATGGCGAAATTTATGGAAAATATCGTCCATTGATTGTAAACAAAGTTATGTATAATCATCCTCTTGGAATGAATTTATATAACTTAAATAATTCTAAAAATAATATTAAAAATACTGGTCGTGCTATTATATTTGAAGGAGAGAAATCTTGTTTAAAATACCAGTCATATTTTGGAAATGAGAATGATGTTTCAGTAGCTTGCTGTGGTAGTAATATCTCTGGTTATCAGATAAATTTATTACTAGAGCTTGGCGCAAGAGAAATCATTGTAGCATTGGATCGTCAGTTTCAAGATATAGGCGATGATGAATTTAAAAAATTGACAAAGAATTTAATAAAATTATATAATAAATATGGGAATTATGTAAAAATTACCTTTATATTTGATAAACATATGATAACTGGATATAAAGATTCTCCTATTGATAATGGAAAAGAAAAATTCTTACAGCTATTAAAAGAAAGGATTTCATTATAATGGATAGAAAAGAACATATTCTTAATATAGAAAAAAAGTTTAAATATGAACTTATCCAATGCTTTCTTGATAGCGTAATTTATACTAATTTTTCCCACTTTAAAGATAAAACAAAGGAGAAACATTGTCCAAATATACAAATATTGGATAATATTGGTTCTATAGAAAGTATACCATATGGCACTGGTAAAATTGCACTATTAGTATTTGCTGATCCATATTTATGTGGTGGTTTATATTTCCAAGGCGCAACAACCCAAGAGGAAAGAATATGCGATGAAACCACTTTATATAATATTTTATTTAGATTTAAACGATTGGGATATTATAATTTAAACAGATGTATTTGTGCGGCGGATCCTGTAGATTATAATAAAAATTGCATTTATATTCCTAATGTCAGAGTTTTATCTACAAACCAAAAAATTAATATCATTCACTGTGCAGCCCCAAATGCAGAAACTCAATTAAATACAAGTGTTGAAATGGCAAATCAAATTGCTTTAATACATAATGTTGCTTGTGAAAATGATATAAATACATTAATTTTGGGTATGTTTGGATGTGGGGCATTTGAAAACGATCCCAAAATGGTTGGAAGTATTTTTAAGAAAGAATTTGAAACAAGCCCTATAAATAAAATTATATTTCCAATGTATGAAAGTGATGAATATAAAAAGAATGAATTTTTAAAAGGACTACTTTAATTATGCAATATAAATTAATAAATGAAGAAAATACACAAGGTTCAGCCTTATATAGAGTTTTACGAAATAGAGGGATTAAAGACCCTTATCATTATTTAAATACAACAGATGAAGATATTATTGATCCAGCAACGATTCATAATATGCGAGAATCTGCTCAAAAGTTAATGCAGCATGTAGCTGCTGAACACGATATATTTATTAATGTGGATAGTGACTGTGATGGTTATACAAGTTCAGCATTTTTAATAAATTATCTATATCATATCTTTCCAAGTTTCTCAACATCACATATTACTTGGGGAATGCATACAGATAAAGGCCACGGATTATTAATGGATCAGATTTTAGCAAAAAAACCACAATTAGTTATTTGTCCAGATGCAGGGAGTGAAGAATATGAAAAACATAAAGAACTTGTCGAAAACAAAATTGACCTTATTATCATTGACCATCATAACGCTGATCATTACAGCGAATTCGGAACCGTCATTAATAATCAACTTGATGGTGGCTATCCCACAAAATCTCTCAGTGGCGTGGGGATGGTTTATAAATTCTGTTCCTACCTTGATCAGCTTGGGGAGACCTCATACGCCGATGAGTTGCTAGATATTGCGGCCCTTGGTCTTATTGCCGATGTAATGCCATTAAGGGATTATGAAACCAGAAGATTAATAGATAAAGGACTATCCAATATTGAAAATCCTTTTATCAAAGCAATGGTGGCTAAAAACGAATATTCATTAAAGGGAAAAGTTACTCCAACTGGAGTTGCCTGGTATATTGCGCCGGCCGTTAATGCAGTAACAAGAGTTGGCACACAAAAAGAAAAGGAAATCTTATTTGAATCTTTCTTGAATCACAAAGCATATACTCTAATTTCTTCTACCAAAAGAGGGCATAAAGTTGGTGATACAGAAACCGTCGTTGAACAGGCATGCCGAGTTTGCAATAACGCTAAAAATAGACAGAATAAAACAAGAGACGCATTAGTAGAAAGTATTGATTTTCAGATTAAAAATGAACATCTTTTGGACAATAAAATCTTATTTGTTAAGATTGATGCGCCAACAGAGGATAGTAGAACTATTACAGGTTTAATTGCCAACAAATTAATGTCTACATATGGGCATCCTGTAATGCTGTTAAATAAAACTTTTGATGAAGAAACTGGCGAATTAACATGGTCTGGCTCAGGTAGGAATAATCCAACAGCTGGAGTTGAATCATTACAGCAATTGGCAAAAGATAGTGGTTATTTCACCCTTGCGCAAGGACATGACAACGCACTTGGTTTATCTATTCCTGATTCAAACGTTGAGAAATTCTTGGTTTATAGCAATGCACTATTGAAAGATTGTAAATTTACTCCAGTTTATAATGTAGATATTGAATTCTTGGCAAATAAAATTGATAAAGCAGATATACTTGAATTGGCCGATGCAAACAGTGTTTGGGGACAAGAAGTAGATGAGCCTCTTGTTGCAATAAAGAATGTTTCAATTACTAAAAACAATTTAAATTTATTTGGTTCAACATTAAAGATTGGTTTACCAGATAATATTTCTATCGTCAAATTTAAGAGTTCTCAAGACGAATTTGATGCATTAAATCCTGGCGAAGGATGTATTATTATTGATGTAGTTGGCAGATGCATGAGAAATACTGGCTGGGATAATGAACCTCAAATTATATTAGAAGATTATGAAATCGTGCGCAAACAAGAATATTATTTCTAATTTGAAAGTGCGATTAAGCTGCTCCGGCCGGCACTGGGTGTGTGCGCCGACAGCAGGAATAAAAATCCCTTTGGGAAATTTTGGAGGTAAATATGAGTAAAACGATAAATACCAATATTAAGTTTGGATATGGATCAGGAACAGGAGACTGGACTGGTATAGAAGATTCTAAAACATCTGAGCCATATATTAGCGCTTGGTGGGGAATATATCCCCCATATTATGAATATATATGCCCATATCGTCTACCTTGCGGCGATTGTCAAAGAACTTGTCTTCCTTGTCATCGCCAAATGCCGACAATAACAACAAATAAAATTACTTGTACTTGTGGTACAGAAACAGAGGATTAATTCCTCTTTTTTGTCTTTTTATATAAAATATGCTATAATATATTAGTAGAGGTGTAAGTATGGAAGATATTATTTTAACAGATAAACAAAAAGAAGGCTTGGAAATAGCTGTACAGCGATATAGGCAGCATAAGCCATATACTTGCATAAGTGGATATGCCGGCTC
>AUXO016640910.1_pt1 | contig 17947 bp, 13 predicted proteins | sample 768731 | NCBI WGS metagenome assembly AUXO01 (sample SAMN02715735, study PRJNA202380) | gut metagenome | biome: sheep rumen | host: Ovis aries | place: New Zealand: Palmerston North
ATAAATGTAAGTACAAATGCAACTATCCACATTAGATAGACTTCCATATACTCACCTAATCTAGTTATCTTTGATATTTTTTTCTTTATAAAATATCTATATAATATTACTATGAAAATTAAACTATAAAATTATTCGCATTTTATATGGGATATCGTAAAAATGAAGCTATTGAACCTAATGATTCTAATTGTTTACCTGCATCATGTTCACTACTAATTATCATTACTTTACCACCCATATTCTCTGTAATATTCATAATATTTTGTATTGAATTATTTCTAACCAAATCATCAAGTACTAATAATAATTCTGTTGCACCCATATTAGCCGCAGCTTCTACTTGTTTTTTACCATAAGTAACCAAATTAGATGATTTTCCTATTTGTTCTAATAATTTATTTACTTGAGAAGTTTCTTTAGCTATTTTAGCATCTTGTGCTAATGATTCAACCAGGCCATTTTTAAGAACTTCTTGAATACCTGCATGACCCCCAGCACCTGTATTTTCCACTACTGCTTTTTTAGAATATGATGGATAGTTTTCTTGGAGATAATTGTAATAACCTGTTTTTGTAAACCCTGGCCCTACTATTATTAATTTATTTATAGGTTCATGTTGTGAGATAATTTTTGTTATGTTAGCATAATATTCATTTATTTTCTCCCGTCTGTCTTTTTGTATATTTCTTTTTCCAGATATATCACCTATGATAGGTCCAATATATTCTATACCATACTGTTTAATTAAACCTAATGTTGTTGTATTATCTTCAATAGCAACAATTATTTCAGAATTCCTTTTTGATGATTCAATAGCTTGATTTAATCTATCTAAAGCCCATTTATTCCATGTTTTTTGAATTCTTAAACTATTATTTACCTGAACATTTATGGTATGGTGTGATCCTAGAGGTATTAAATCTTCTGGTCCTGATTCAATTATTCCAGTTAATCTAAGCATTCCGGTATATTTATGAAAACTTATTTTTTCAATACGTATACCTAAAAAAAATGTTTTTTTAACTCCCCTATCAGCTCTTGTTTTTCCACTGTTTGTATCTTGTATACGTCTAGTAGTTAATGTTGAAACATAATCATGTTCTTCAATAATGTGTGATAAATGCCATAAATCATCAATACTTTCAGGTATTACTTCTATTAAACCTATTTTTTTATCCTGATCTTTTATTTGCATGATATTAATTTCCTAAAAAAAATTATATTATATTATTTATTGTTTATATTATATTATTTTAAGTAATAAGATACTGAAATAATAGTAATACTTTTATACTATTGTACATAAAATTAACATTATAATTAAAAAGGTGAAAAAAATAAATTATGAATAATGAACAAAAGAAAATTTTAATTAGATCTGTTGAACAATCATGCCCATGGGATAAAATTCCAACAAGTGTCGAAGGTTTATTCATTGTGAAAACACCCGAAGTCAATGGACATCAAACAGTACTAATTGAACTAAATCCATCCGTAATGGGACAACCATTAAAAAAAAGAGGTGTTTATATAAAAAATACCAATGAATACGAAGCAATAAAAGAAATAATAAATAATCCAAAAGTTAAAGAATTAATAGAAACAATAAATGAATGTTATTCTAAAAAAATTGTTAGAAAAATTGAAATATAAACCTAAAACAATATAAATATAGGAAAGGAAGTGAAAAAATGACTTGTGAAAAAATTAATATTACAATTATAGGAGCAACAAAAGGATTAGGTCTATGGATTGCTAAACAATTAAATAAAGAAGACTATAATGTAACTATCACAAGTCGTAATAAACTTTCTGGAGAAAAAATAGCAAAGAAAATTAATGTTAATTACAATAATGACAACATAAAATCTGTGGAAAATGCTGATATAATAATATTCTCAGTACCCATAGAACATATGGTTAATACAATCAAAGAAGTAGCACCCCATGCTCCTGACGGTTCATTACTAATAGATGTTAGTTCCGTTAAAATTGAACCATCTGAAGCATTAAAAAAATATGCTCCTGCAAATACAGAAATACTACCTTGCCATCCTATGTTTGGACCTCGAATTCCATCACTAGATGGTCAAACAGTCATATTAACACCTATCGATAATAGATGTACAACATATTATAATAAAGTAATTAAATTTTTAAGTAAACATAATACAAAAATTGTTGTTAGTACACCCGAAGAACATGATAAAATAATGAGTGTTGTTCAAGGACTTACTCACTTTTCATACATAAGCATTGCTTCAACAATCCAAAAGTTAGATATTAGTATTAAAAAATCTAGAGAATTTGCTAGTCCAATATATAGTTTAATGTTGGATATGATTAGTCGTATTGTATCACAAAATCCTTACTTATACTATTCTATACAAAAAAATAATCCATTAAATTCAATTTCACGTCAAATGTTAATAGAAGAAAGTATCCGATTAGCATTATTAGTTGAAAAAAATGAAGAAGAGGAATTTGTTTATACTATGCATGAATCTGCAAAACATTTAGATGAATTTGAAGCAGCATTAGGTAGATCAGATAAAGCAATTAATGTTTTAACACATGAATTAAACATTTTAAAAGAATCAATTGGACAAGAAGTGGGTTTAAAACACCAATATTCTAAAAACATACATGTAGGTATTATTCAAGAAATAAATAACGAGGAAGTAATACTAACTGATTTAAAAAATCAAAAAATAAAACTAAAAATAACGAATATAGAAATTTTAACTAAAGAAGAATTGTTTGAATGGAAAAAAAATAATTTGACATTACACCAATTTGATGTTTCAGTTATGTTCCCTATTATAAGTAATGAGAATACTTTGTTAGATATGTTTAATAAAATAGATCAGGTTGTTTCTGTTAAAATTAAAGAAGTATATGTTGGACCACAAGTATTAGATAATTTTAAAAGTATTACTTTCCAATATAGTACTTTTAATAAAAACGACAATAAAATCGTTGAAAACTATTTACAAGGTATCGGTGGAATAATTCGATAATAACCCTGTTTAATATATAAAAAAATAAACTCTTTTTTTTAATAATTTTATAAAAATATTTTAGTAACTTTTAGTAACTTTTATATAGTATGACAAATATAATTATAATTACAAAAAGTAACTAAAAGATATGAAAATATCAAATATTTTAGTAACCTTTATATATTAAAATAATTAAAGTTATAATTACAAAAAGTAAATAAAATTAATTTAACTAAAAAAGCTCATAAAATAAATGATAATTTAAATAAAAAGAAAGGAGATGATAATATGGTTGAAGAATTAAAATTAAAAGTTGCTGAAGCTTTTTCACAATCAGATATTGGAAGAAGCGTTGCAAGAATAGATCCAAAATGTATGGAAGACTTGAAAATACATGATGGAGATGTTATAGAAATCGAAGGAAACAAAATAACAACCGCAACCGTAATAGCATCACAATCCGATGTAAGTTTAGGAATTTTAAGAATTGACAGTTACCTCCGAAAAAATGCAGGAACTTCCATTGGTGAAGAAGTAACTATAAGACCTGCACAAATTAAAGAAGCTAAAAGAGTAAAACTAGCACCAGTAGATCAAGAAATAGCAATAAGAGGTAATTTAAACAACGTATTCCTAAATAGAATTGTGAATAAAGGAGACATAATTGTTACAGGAGCCAGAAAACAACAACCTAGAACAAACAATATGATGTTTGATGATATTTTCAATCAAATGATGTCAAATATGGCTTCATTAGGAGAAATAAGACTAGCAGTAGTTAACACAAGACCTTTAGGACCTGTTAAAATAACAGAAAATACTCAAATAGAAATGGAAACAAAACCTGTAGATCCAAATAAATTTGAAGGTATTGATAACTTAATCGATGTATCTTACGAAGATATAGGTGGATTAGAAAATGAAGTTAAAAAAATACGTGAAATGGTAGAAATTCCACTTAAAAGACCAGAATTATTCAAACAATTAGGAATATCTGCTCCTAAAGGTGTATTATTACATGGACCTCCAGGTACTGGAAAAACATTACTTGCAAAAGCTGTTGCAAATGAAACTAATGCACACTTCATAGTAATAAATGGTCCTGAAATCATGAGTAAATATGTAGGAGGATCTGAAGAACAATTAAGAGAATTATTTGAAGAAGCAGAAGAAAATAGTCCTTCAATAATATTTATTGATGAATTGGATGCTATTGCTCCAAAAAGAGCTGAAGTAACTGGAGATGTAGAAAGAAGAACCGTTGCTCAACTATTAACATTAATGGATGGACTCAAAAGTAGAGGAGAAGTAGTAGTCATTGGTGCTACAAACAGACCTGATGCTATTGATGAAGCTTTAAGAAGACCTGGAAGATTTGATAGAGAAATAGAAATCGGTGTTCCAAGTAAAAAAGAAAGAAGAGAAATTTTAGAAATACACACAAGACGTATGCCATTATCTGATAATGTAAATCTTGATAAAATCACAGAAGTTACCCATGGTTTTGTTGGAGCCGATTTGGAAGCATTATGTAAAGAAGCAGCTATGAGAGTATTAAGACGAATATTACCTGAAATCCAAACAGATAAAGAAGTACCAGCAGAAATACTTGAAAAAATGATTCTAGATGATGGTGATTTCAAAGATGCTTTAAAAGAAATACAACCATCTGCATTAAGAGAAGTTATGGTACAAATACCTAATGTAACTTGGGATCAAATTGGTGGATTAGAAAAAGCTAAACAAGAACTAAAAGAAGCAATAGAATGGCCAATAAAAAGTCCTGAAAAATTCAAAAAATTCGGAATCAAACCACCTAAAGGAGTATTACTTACAGGAATTCCAGGTACTGGAAAAACATTACTTGCAAAAGCAGTAGCACATGAAAGTGATGCAAACTTCATATCCATTAAAGGTCCTGAATTATTATCCAAATGGGTGGGAGACTCTGAAAAAGGTATAAGAGAAATATTCAGAAAAGCAAGACAAACAGCACCTACAGTCATATTCTTCGATGAAATAGATGCTATTGCATCAGCAAGAGGATATGATAGTGATAGTGGTGTAACTAAAAGAGTAGTAAATCAATTACTAACAGAAATAGATGGTTTGGAAGAATTAAATGATATTTCAATTATTGCTGCAACTAACAGACCAGACATAATTGATCCTGCATTATTAAGACCGGGAAGATTTGACAGACATGTAGAAGTAGGTCTTCCAGATTATGAATCCAGACTAGCCATCTTCAAAGTACATACTAAAGAAATACCACTTGCAGATGATGTAGATATAGAAGAATTAGCACAAAAATCAGAAGGATTCGTAGGAGCAGACATTGAAGCAATATGTCGAGAAGCTGTAATGTTAACTTTAAGAGAAGATCCTGACTCTGATGAAGTATATATGTCTGAATTCGAAACTGCTATGACAAAAGTAAAACCAATTAAAGACAAAGATGAATCTGTTTTATACAGTTAAATGTAGAAATTTCCTCCTATCTACATTTTTTTTCTATTTTTTAGGAGGCTATATATTTTTTAATGATTTATTATGAATTTATATCTTTTTTATAAATAAAATATGATAATTATCCATTCTATTTGAAAAAATATTTCGAATATATTAGAACATTTATAAAAAATAATTAATATATATCATAATATAAACATTGAGGAGAAACAACATGACTTATAACATTAAAGATATTAACCTTGCTCCTGCTGGAGAAAAAAAAATCAAATGGGTACAAAGACACATGCCTGTACTCGAAAGTATCAAAAAAGATTTTGCTGAAGAAAAACCTTTTGAAGGACTTACAATAGGATCCTGTTTACATTTAGAACCAAAAACAATTAATTTAGGTTTAACATTACAGGCTGGTGGTGCTGAAGTTGCAATGACCGGATGTAACCCATTATCAATACAAGATGATGCAACAGCTGCAGGTGCAAAAGCAGGTCTTAATATGTTTGGATGGACAGGGGAAAGCACTGAAGAATATTATGAACAATTAAATAAAGTATTAGATTATGAACCAGATATCGTTATTGATGATGGTGCTGATTTAATATTTATGATTCATCAAGAAAGACCAGAATTACTTGAAAAACTAAGAGGTGGCTGTGAAGAAACAACCACAGGAGTTCAAAGACTCAAAGCAATGTTTAATGATGGTGCACTAAAAATGCCTGTTATGTCAGTTAATGATTCTTATATGAAATACTTATTTGACAACAGATATGGAACTGGACAATCAACATTTGACTCTATAATGGGATCAACTAACTCTGTAATAGCAGGACAAACTGTAGCTGTATGTGGTTATGGTTGGTGTGGAAGAGGAATTGCAATGAGAGCTGCAGGTCTCGGAGCAAATGTAATAGTTACTGAAGTAGATCCAATTAAAGCATTAGAAGCAAAAATGGACGGGTACCGTGTAATGACTGTTCAAAAAGCTTTAGAAGAAGCAGATATGGCTGTAACTGCAACAGGAAATAGAGATGTTATTTCTGGTGATGATTTCAAACATGTGAAAGATGGCTGTGTACTTGCTAATTCAGGACACTTCAATTTAGAAATAAATGAAGATGATTTAGCTGCCCAATCTGTAAAAAGAGAAATGTTAAAACCAGACATTGAAGGATTCACACTAGAAAATGGACGTACTGTATACTTACTTGCAGGTGGAAGATTAGTAAACTTAGCAGGAGAATATGGACAAGGACATCCTGCAGAAATAATGGATTTAAGTTTTGCAATGCAAGCTTTATCAGCTAAACGTTTAGTAAATGAAGACATGGAACCTGGAGTATACAAAACTAGAGATGAAGTTGATATAGAAGTAGCAAAACTCAAATTACAAGCAATGGGTGTTGAAATAGACGAATTATCTAAAGAACAAGAAGAATATATGAATAGTTGGGATGTTGGTACATAAACCAACATTTATTCTTTTAGAATTTAAAACCATTGTTCTAAACTCGTTTGAGCAGTATTTTGTTTTAATTTATCTATAGCTGCCAAAGTTCTTTCTTCTTTAAAATCATGATCTCCACATAAAAAGTCGTATAATTTATCTTTATTAGGTGATTTAAATTTTAAATCATAATTTTCGACAATATCTGGTTCTAAAAATATTTCTCTTATTAAATTAGGATCTACTTCAATTGTTTCACCTAAATGTTCTAAAGATTTTTCAAGTGTACCATATTTTTGTATTAATTTCAATCCTTTTTTTGGACCAATACCATGAACCCCTTCATTAAAATCTGTACCTACAAGCATTGCCAAATCAACTAATTGTTCTCTTGTAATATCTAAACTATTTAGTGTTTTTTCTAAAGAAATTAATTCTAAGTTTTTTGATTGAGTTTTAGATATTTTGAAATTTTTTATAATGCGTGTGGCTCCGAATTGTAAACAATCATAATCTTGAGAAACCACAGCCCATGCATCACCTTGAGCAACCATGTATGAAGCTTGAGCTTCACCTTCTGTTTTTGCTTGAATATACGGCAATCCCATTAATTCTAATAAGTTTTTTGATGAATCTATAATTTCTTTTGTTAAATGAGTTGTTCTAGCCGCATATTTTCTTGCTTTTTCTATATCTCCTTCCATTTTAGCTTCTTCATACTTCTTTTCAGATTCTTTTTTGATGTTTATACGTTCTTGTTGTGTTTTTTTCTTAAGTTCTGGAGCTTTACCGTCAAACACATATACCGGTTTAATACCTTTTTCTATTAAAGATGTTGTTTGAAACATTATTCCACTTAAATGTGATGTGATATTACCATTTAAATCCCTTAATGGAGATCCATCCACTTGTCTTATTGAAGATAAAAATTTATATATCACATTAGATGCATCAATTGTTAATATTTTTTCAGATAAATGTTTTAGTTCAATTGGTTCTGAAACTGCTATATCTTTAAATTTTACTCCCATAATCACATCTCCATTCCTTGGTATAATATTTTTTTAGGTTTATCATTATCAAAATTTGATTTTAATCCATCCATATACGCATTAGTATAAAATTTTATTCGTCGATATTTGTGGTCATCAAATATTATGATTCCTATTATAGTCATTATATAATTTTTTAATATAGTAAGATATAATGAAATTTTGTTTTTTGAATATTTTCGTCCTATCCAAATTAAATTTCTTTGCATATAATAATTAATCCATAATTTATCATAAGGTCTTCTATCTACTGATATTCCCAGTACTTTTTTCTTAAATGTTCCTTGTACACTTCCTTCAGCATGTTTTATAACACTGTCATTAATAAGTTTTATTTTTCCCTGAGTTCTGAGTCGTATACAGTATTCTAAATCATCAGTATGTATAAAAAATTCTTTTTTAGGATATCCTATTTTTGAAATAGCATCACGTTTTACAAGTAATCCAACAAATGAAGCCATGTCAATATCTTTAATTTCAACTTCAGTATCTTTTTTTGTTATGTGTTGTTGAATAGGTAATCCACTATTAAAATTGAAATAACCTCTATGATGATATAAAATATTGCCTTTTAAATCCACTTTTAAACTTGCTAAAGCTACTGTATCTTCCAGATCATAATAAGGAGACAATTTTTCTAGGCAAGTAGGTGTTGGAAAAGCATCATCATCCATTATCCAGACCCAATCATATTCATCTTCATAGGCTAATTTAACACCATGATAAAATCCACCAGCTCCACCTAAATTTTCAGGTAAATGAATATATTTGATTCTAATTTGGTTATGATATGTTAATGATGTCCAAATTGAAGTATCCTTTGGTGGTAATTTGTTTAAATAATTATTATCTTTTAATAACTGTGGTGTTCCATCGGTTGAATTATTATCTACAATGTAAATTGCATCAGGTTTTAGATTTTGGGTAATTAATGATTCTATACATTTAATTAATAAATCTTTCCTATTGAATGTTACAACCACAGCACAAACTTTATTACTCATAATAAACCCTTATTTAATTCTTTATGCCATTTCCATGCAGTTGAAACTATATCATCAATAGAAGTATATTCAGGATTCCAATTTAGGATATCTTTTGCTTTTTGTGCACTTCCTATCAATACTGCAGGATCGCCTTCACGACGTGGAGCTTCAACTACATTAAATTCTTTACCAGTTACTTTTTTAACAGATTCTATTACTTCTCTAACGGAAAATCCTTTTCCATTACCTAAATTAAACTCATTACTTTCATTTTTTTCTTCTAAATATTCAAGAGCTTGTATATGAGCACTTGCTAAATCATTCACATGTATATAATCACGAATACATGTTCCATCAGGTGTATCATAATCTGTTCCAAATATTTTGATATTTTCTCGTTTACCTATTGCGGCATCTAATATTAATGGTATTAAATGTGATTCAGGATTATGGTTTTCACCAATTATTCCTGATTTATCAGCACCAGAAGCATTGAAATATCTTAATATTACTGATTTTAATCCATAAGCAGAATCATAATCTTTAAGAATTCGTTCTACCATTAATTTTGTCCATCCATATGGATTGATTGGATTTTGAGGATGAGATTCAGTTAATGGTATTTTTTGTGGAATACCATATGTGGCACATGTTGATGAGAAAATAAATTTTTTTACATCATGTTCTAACATGACTTTGAGTAAATTCATTGTATTGACTACATTATTATAATAATATTTTTGTGGATTATTTACTGATTCACCAACTTCTATAAATGATGAAAAATGCATTACAGCAGTTATATCATATTTTTCAAAGACTTCATTTACATCAGATATATTGGCTAAGTCACATTTACAGAAATGACCCCATTTAATTGCTTCTTCATGCCCATAACTAAGATTATCCAATATAACTGTTTCATATCCTGATTCTGATAATAATTTATTTACATGAGAACCTATGTATCCTGCCCCACCAACTATTAATATCATTTTATTACCTCATTAACAAATTATAAAGTATAATATTCCCCATCTCTACGTTCAACTCTTCGTAGCAATTGTTTATTTTCTAGAGAAACTATAATATTATATGTTTTTTTAGGAGTTAATTCCAATTCCCCATATAATAAAGCTCCTTCGATAATATATTTTGGTGCATATTCATCATATTTGTGTATAACATTTTGAATAACTTGATATGCATCTTCTTCAGTTTTATTAAGCATATATTTTTTTAGTGCAGATTTGTCTTCAACTATTTCTACATCTTCTTCTAAATTAGAGTAAGTGACTATTTTTTCATCTTCATCAAAATTAATAAAATTTTTTGATTCTAAAGATTTTAAAATATCTACAACTTGTGTTTCTGTTAAATCAAGAACATCTCTAATATTATCAAAAGGCATACTTGTAGGATATTCTTCTAAGTTATTTTTTAATAAAAGCAATATTTTATTTTCATTTTTTGTAATAATCTGCATTAAAAACACCATTTAATTATACTATTATATCTGTAGAAAATTCAGTAAATAATTAAGCTTTTTTTCATATAATTTTTATACAGTAAATTAAAGGGGGGTCTTGATAAGTACTCAGAAGGGTCTTGATAAGTACTTATTCAATCTATAAACCAATTAATTTATATTATATTAACAATAAAAATAAAAATTAACTTTATTTAATTAATTGAGTGATGAAATATATTTTTTGAGTAATATCCATGACTAAAAAAATAGATAATAACAACTATTTTAAATATAAAATTTAGGAGGTAAGACATGTTAGAAGCTTTGTATTACAAAACAATAGACCAGAAACAGAAATTACAGGATTACTTTAATAATATAGAAAAAGAAATTAATGCAGACGAAATAAAAAAAGTATACAACACCTATGAATATAAACAAGAAAAACAATCAAAAATATTTGCATCAGTAGACGGTAGTTTTAATAAAAAGAAATATATGGCATGCTTTATTTATGCATTAAGTAGTCAAACGATTATTTCAAAACCAAAAGAAGGAATTATCAAAGAATCTGCCGCAGCTGAAATAGATCAAATATCAACAATACAAGCAGGAAATATTGATAGAATACTATCCAGATATATGGACATATTAGAATTAAAAAGCACAATCGATACACTAAAAAAACATCCTGAAATTGATTATATGCTTTTAGATGGTAGTATTGGAGGAAAATTAAGTAATTTTAGGTTAGATGATAGAAAGATTGAAAAATATACTAATTTATTAATAGGATTAAGCAGAACAATTACTTCAGAAAATCTAGAAAAAGACGAGATAGATTTAAGCATAGACTCTATAACAAAAAAAGAGGATATAATTAACAGAATAAAAAAAGAAAATCCTTTGAACACTACAGAAATTGATAAACTAGAAACTAACTTAATAAACTATTATAGTGGACTTGAAGAGTTAATTTGTATAGCCTATTTACTTGAAAACTATAAAGAAAAAATTATCTGTGTTTCAAAAACCAGCAGTACAACAAGATTATATCATAAAAGTATACCGGATGCTGCTGTACTTGAATATTATTCTAAAAATACATTTTATACAGATGCAACCTCTGAAGAACACGGCCCGATACGATTATTTTATCAAAATAATATGACTCAAAGAATACCTGTAAAATTTCCAATACTTGATAATCAACTAAGAAGATTAAACTATACTACAACATTTACGCGATTTAAATATAATAGAAATGTTATTAAAATAGAATTACCCTACAAAGTAGATAATAATAAACTTGAAAAAATATTAAACGAATTAAATACTAGTAACATTGAAGGATACCCTTATATTTTAGAAAAAGCTCATAATGAAGTTGTTATTAAACAAAAAGATATGGATGCTATAATTAATAGAATTGAAATAAATGAAAAAACAGGAAGAGATATGCTTTAAACAAGAGGAGATACTATGCTAGAAACAATTGGTTATACTATTGGTGAAAGTAAAATAACTAAATTAAACTTCATTTCTAAAGGTAAACCTGAAGTTGGAGAATATGTTTACTTCGAATATGAAAATGAAGTAATTATTGGAATGATTGAATCATTATACAGAGGAAATCAGTCAATAGACGAATTAATAAGAAATCCTGAAATTGTAAAAAGAATAATGGAAATTGAAAAAGACATGGACCAGTATATAAGAGGAACAATTACTGTTTTAGGTGATAAAGACAATCTAAGAATACCTAGAATTCCTTGTCCGGCAGGAACTGAAATAAAAAAAGCTGATACTTACTTATTAAATGAAGTATTTAAACGAGATAATGGAGTAGAAATAGGAACTATTCTAACAAATCCTGAAGTTAAAGTTAATCTAGATATTAACAGTATGGTATCTAGACATTTAGGAATACTTGCTATGACAGGTGCAGGAAAATCCAACACAACAGCCGTCATAATTGATGAATTATTAAAAGTGGGAGGATGCATAGTAGTATTCGATATGCACTCTGAATATGGTAGAACAAAATTTACTAATGGAGATGTAAAAACCATAATTCCACGAATAAATCCTAAAGACTTAACAATGGAAGAATTAAAACGTTTAAGTGGAATTAAAGATAATGCAGTTAATCAAGAGAGATATTTAAGAGAATCTCACAAAGAAGCTATGGAACAATTACAAATTGGTGGTGTTGACGATTTTATTCAAACAATGATAAATAACGTTGACAAAGAACGTAGCAGACTAGAAGGTGAAAAAAATACTTCAAAAAATGTGGAAGCTTGTACCAGTGTAATAAATAAATTAGATGATTTAAGAAAGAAATATGAAAGAATACTCAACTCAACTGATGCAGCAGACATAGTTAATGAAATTGAATTAGATAAAGCTAATATAATTGGTTTATCTTCTCTTGATGAATTAGCTTCAGATATTATAGTAAACCATACCTTGAATCATATATTAAACCGTAGAAAAACTAATGATATAGAATTCCCAGTATTTTGTATAATTGAAGAAGCACATATGTTAGCTTCAAGAGAAAGAGATACTCGTTCAAAATATACAATAGCAAAAATTGCAAGAGAAGGCCGTAAATTTGGAGTAGGCCTATGTTTAGTTAGTCAAAGTCCAAAATCATTAGATGATCATGCATTATCACAAATGAATAACTTAATAATATTAAGAACTGTTTCACCATCAGACCAAAAATACATAGCACAATGTAGTGAAAGTATAAGTCAGGACTTAATTGAACAATTACCATCATTAAATATTGGGGAAGCTATTGTGTTAGGTCAGATGATTAAAGTTCCTACAATGATAAAAATAAATAAATTTGAAGGAAAAATAGTAGGTACTGATTTGGATATAATTAATATTTGGCAAAATCATAAAAAAGAACAAGAAATAAAAATAGAACAACAAAATAGAGAAATTGAAGATTTAGGAATATAATTATGACAATAAAAATTGCACACTTTGCAGATACACATTTAGGTTACAGACAATATGGAATAAGAGAACGAGAAGAAGACTTCTATTACTCTTTTAACAAAATTATAGACGACATGATAGAAAAAAATGTTGACTATGTTATCCATTCAGGTGACTTATTTGAAATTGCAAAACCACCTATAAAAGCACTGTTTACTGCACAAAAAGGATTTGAAAAACTAATAGATAATGGTATAAAAATTTATGTTATAGCAGGTAACCATGACATATTAAAACAAAAAGGATCTTTAATTCCACAAGAATTATACAAAAATGATAATTTCAATATATTATCCACAAAAAATCATTCATTCAAACTAACAGATGATATCTTCTTAGGAGGTATTCCCTATTTATCCAATCAATATGAAGAAACTATTAAAAAATTTTTAAAAGAAATTATTGATGATTCTAAAAATTATAAATTTAAGATATTAATGTTACATGGAGCAACTAGTAAACACTTTGATTTTAATCCAGAATTTAATCTTGAAGTTATACCTGAAGGATTTGACTATTATGCAATGGGTCATTTACATAATAGAATTAAAGATGATTTTAAAGGAGGCCTTTTATCATATCCTGGTTCTACTGAAATTAGAAGCAGTACAGAAATTGAGGATTATCGAAATCAAGGAAAAGGTTATAATTTAATTACAATTGACGATGAAATTAATGTGGAATATGTTAATATTCCCCTTAAAAGAAAATTTATCCGAAAAATAATTGATTATGAAAATCTTGATGATCGATTAAATGAATTAGAATCAGAAATAAAAGATTTACCTGAAAAACCTCTGGTTCAATTAACTATTAAAAATGGTAATTTTGAAAAATCAGAAGTTTTACATAAAATATACCAAAGATTAAACCAGTACACCCTAAGAACTAAAATTAACACAGATATTACTGACTTAACAGGACCCATTGAAATAGATCCTGAAGAAAAAATAACACCAGTATCTCTTATTCCAGAATATTTAGAAAAGGATTTTGGTGAAGAAATATCAAAACTTGGAATTAATTTGTATACTGAATTATCACAGGGAAATCTTCCAACAAGTATAGAAATAGCTGAAAACTTTTATGAAAAATTTTTCAAAGAAGATGATGCTTCATGATTATCCATAAAATTAAATTAGAAAATTTCAAATCATATAAAAATAGTGAAATAGAATTAAATCCAGGTATTTCTATTATTATTGGAGAAAATGGTGCTGGAAAATCCACAATTCTTGAAGCTATTAGTTATGCACTATTCAAAGAATTTGATGGTAAACTTGAGGATGTAAAAAGAAAAACAAGTGATGTTGGAGATAACATTAAAGTCATGAGTGTTACAGTAGAATTTGAACATCAAGGAAATATTTACCAAGTAATTCGTGGGAAAAAGAAAACCAGTAACATATCCAAGTTAAATATAAAAAGAAACAATTACTGGGAATTGAAAATAGAAGGCGACAAAAATGTAACCCGTGAATTAGAATATATATTAAATATTGATTCTAAATCATTTTTAAATGCAGTTTACATCAAACAAGGACAAATGACTGAATTAATCGATAAAACTGCTTCCGACCGAAAAGATTTCATATCAAAACTACTGAATATTGAAAGTTTAGAAAAAGCATGGAAAGATATGAAAGAAGTTATACGCGTATATGAAGACAGAGAAAATAATATACAAGGACAATTAAAAGATAAAAATGAAGTTATAGAAAAAATTGATGATTTAAAAGAAAAAATAAATAAAGGAACTAATTCTTTAAATGAATACAAAAATAAAAAAACACTCATTGAAGAAGAATATTCAAAAATAGAAAAGGAAATCAAGGAAAATCAGGAAAAACAAAACCAACATACACTTTTAAATACTCAATTAATAACAGAACAAAACAATCGGGATAATTCTAAAAATATATTAAATCAGTTAAATGACGAATTAAATAATATTTATAACGCTGAAATAGAAATTAATAAATTAAAAAAAGTAATAAAACCTTTAAATCAATTAAAAGAATTGAAAGACTATAAAACTACTTATGACTCTAAAAAAGAACAACTATCTAAAATTAACGAAGAATATACACGTAACAAAAATACACAAGAACAAATTAACAAAAATAAAGAAGATTATGATAATTATTTAATTAGAAAAAGTCAACAAGAAAAACTTGAGGAACAAAAAAGAATAATTGAAAAAGAAAAAGAAAAATACAATAAACTTGAAGCAGAATTTAAACAAAAAAGCAATAGAAAAGATTATCTAGGACAACAAATTCATGACACTGCTAATAATGTAGGAACATTATTGAATTTCCATCCACGTGATGCTGAAGATATTCAAAATGTTTTAACAGAACATACAAATAAAAATAATGATGAAATAGATATAATTACTAAAAAAATCAATCAAAACGAAACTGAAATTAAATTGAATAGAAACAAGATGAATGAAACAAAAAAATCTTTAAATGATTTAAAAAATACTACTGACATTTGTCCAATATGTCAATCCAATATTACTCATCAAAAACATGAAGAATTAGAAAGTAATTACGAAGAAATAATAGTAAACTGTAAAACAAATATTGATAAATTAGAAAAATCAACCGAAGAATTTAAAAAACAGTTAAATTCATTAAATGACTTCAAAAGTAAACTTGAAAAATTTAATATACCTCTCCTAAAACAACAAAGTGATGAATTTGAAAAACTACTTGGAGAATTAAAAGATACTGATGAAATTTATACTAAAATCAATGAAAATAAAGAACATAAAAACAAAATTGAAGAAGATATTAAAAATAATAAAGAATTAATGCTCGAATTAGAAGAAAACTATCAAAAATATATTACAGCTAATGAATTAATCAAAGAATTTAATTCTATAGAAAATATACAAACTAAACAAGAAACTTTACGTAATGAAATTGAATCATTAGCTCTGAAAATAAAAAGTATATCACAACAGGTACAAATTAGAGATAATTTAGATTTGACAATTAAATATTTAGAACAATCTAAGGAAAAATGTGACCAACTAAAAGGAAAAGTTGAAAACAAAGAAATTAAACTTAAGCAAAAAGAAGATTTAAATAATAAAATGATTATGGAAGAAAACAATATCCATGATATAGAGGTCAAAATTGCAGAATTATCATTCAATGAAGAAAATTATAATAAATTAAATGATAACTGTATATCTCTTAAAGAAAAAATAGACACGATCAATAAAAAAATCATTGAACTAGAAACAACTATCAAACAATATGAAATTAATCTTAATGAAAATATCAAAAAAATAAATGAACTAAAAGACATAGAAAAAAATCAAAGGAAAATAAAAGAATATCTTAAACTATTAAATCATATCCGTGATATCTACAGTAAAGATAACATCCAAAAAGAATTAAGAAATCGTGTAAAACCTCAAATAGAAAATAATACAAATAAAATATTCCAAGAATTTGATTTTGAATATGATGCATTGAAATTAAATGAAGACTATGAAATAACTATGAAAATGGGTGTTGAAGAATTACCATTGAATTTACTTAGTGGTGGAGAAAAAATTGTAATAGCTTTAGCACTTAGATTAGGAATTGCTCAAGTACTAACTCAAAACAAAACAGAGCTATTAATTTTAGATGAACCAACTATTCATTTAGATAATGAAAGAAGATCTGATTTAATTGGAATATTACATAAAATTAATATTGTTCCTCAAATGTTAGTTGTTACACATGATGAAGAAATGTTAAGTTCATCAAACAATACAATTAGAATTAGTAAAGTAAATGGAATTTCAAATATTGAAACTGATTAAAATAGTTTCAATCAACTTTTTTTTTGATATTATAAATATATGACAATTTTGAGTTTTTTTAGTATTCTACCCTTTAACATCAGTTGTTGTATTCTTTTTTTTTGGTGTTTCAAAGGTGTGTGCTAGTTTTTAGATAGTATCTTATTTTTTGAACATGTGTAGTAATAGTAGTTTCTTAAAAATAAGATAGTATACTAAAATTATAATAAAAATAGAAAAATTTGAAGTAATAAAAAGTTAGTCTTTACAGACTGTCAAAGTTTTTTTAAAAAAAAATAATATGATTAGCCATTACTGGCAACCCCTTTAATCATATCATATCCTTACATATAAGAAGGAGAAAAGAAGATTACATTATATTATATTTTTGTAATAATAAGAATTCATCAGTGGTTAATTTTTTACCATCTTTGAATCTTTGGAAAATTTCTTCTGCAGCTTCTTTTTCTTTTACATCACTATCTTCAGATTCATGTGATCTTCTTGATTTAGATTTAGATTTAGCTTGATCCATGTATTTATTAACTTTTCTGATTTCAGATAGTTTTGCTTTAACTTCTTCATGTTTTGCAGTTGCATTTTTCCTTGAATTAATGAATTCTTGGTGTTTTTCATCTGCTTTTTCTCTGATACCATCAATTTTGTTAAAGTATTCAATCATTTCTTC
>AUXO017464173.1_pt1 | contig 17945 bp, 19 predicted proteins | sample 768731 | NCBI WGS metagenome assembly AUXO01 (sample SAMN02715735, study PRJNA202380) | gut metagenome | biome: sheep rumen | host: Ovis aries | place: New Zealand: Palmerston North
ATATCTTCAAGGTTTTTTATAAGATTGCTGGAGTCTTTGTGTGATGCGTTTTTCTTTAGGATGAATTTAAGATGTAACTCAAATTGTTTAGTCGTTCTGAGCCACTCCAAGTATTCGCTAAAATCAACTGCCAGAAGCTGACATCGTACTTCAGATTCGACACGATTAGCTTCTGGATTCTTATATATTGCTGCAACTGGTTTACCTCCTTTATAGATAACCCTAGCATTATATAGAGCATTGACTGAAACGAACTTAGACTTTAGCGTAATCAGAACATTAAGCTCTTTCATCATTTTCCCATATATTTCTTAAAATAATCAATAATATATTCTGTTACTTCTTCAGGGCAATCTTCTTTAATAAACCCCATACTTTTCATCCACTCAAACATTTCTTCTGCGGTAGAATTTTTAAAATCTGGTACTTTGTTTTTCATAAACTAGAATTTATAATTATGGATTGATAAATGGATTGAAACCAAGTTGATTTTGCTGCAATCTTTTCTTTGCCTCAACCTCTGCTTTAATTTTATATTCTTGCATACTTTGTTGACCAATCATAGAGTCTATTTCAGATTCAGTATACGTTTTCTTTTCTGTATCTGTCTTAAGTTGGTCATATAGTCCTTTTGGTATTTCTTTCCATCTTCCATTATTAAGTCGAATTGTATATGCCTTAGCTCCTTCCTCACCACGACGATTCTTGCTTATCTTAATCGTATGAAGATGATTAGGACAGCGCTCTTCTCGACCTATACCAATTATCATATCGGCGGTATGTTGCTTTCTTGAACTTTCGCCTATATCAGACATTTCAAGAACACTATTTTGCCAAGCTGTAATCTTAGGTTGAGAGGCTATAAAAACAAGTTTTCCTAATAGTACAAGCTCATTTATAGTCTCATAAAGCTTACCAAATTCATTATACATCGAATCCCCTTCACCAACACCTTTTGAGTTTGAATCATAATCTATTATAACTACATCATAGTACATTCCTTTAGACTTTACAAATTCAACTATCTCGTCAGCACTAACTTTTCCAGCAGGATTAATTGAAATTTCTAAGTTATCGCCCACCGCCTGGCTCATACTATTATATACTACACCAACTTGTCTTTGAGTATCCGCAAAAGACATTCCACTAAACATAGCACCAGTACGAATAACGAAATCTTTCATATTAAGGTCGCCTAGTGCTACGTACAGAGTTTTATAGCCATGTGTTGCAAAGAATAGTGCCTCACTCATTAGCCATAAACTCTTTCCAGTTCCAGGAGCAGCACATACGATAGCCATCATTCCCCTTGGATATCCCGGATTTGGATCGAAACTCTGATTAATCCAGTCATATCTACTTGGAATATAAGAGTCAGCAGATTCCGCAACTATAGTATTTATATCAATCTTGGAAAATCCCGTAGAGCCAAAAATATCAACATTTGTAGAAACATAGTCTACATTCTTTAGATACTTAAGATACTCGGCGGGTGATTGATTATAAAACTGGCCAGCCTTTCGTATAATTGCCGCAGCACATATATTATTTAAATAATCCGCTGCTGGCTGAATTTGTTCTTTGGTATATGATTTCCACTTAATAATCTCATCCAGTATTTGTCTACTCTCTTGTGGCGTTTTTGCACATTTAGCCAGAATAGACTCAAATAATGGCTGACCTATTGCATCTAGATTATAATCTCTAATTGCATGTAGAATTTCTTTTACTAGTGGATTTCCTGAAGTACTGGGATTAGTATCAAAATAATATTCAATGTTTTCTATATTTTGTTTAGCCTGATTGAATATAAACTGGTTCAACAGACTAAACAGCATTTGCATATTTTCCATTATAAATTTATTTCAAAAATCTCACTATCAGTAATATCACAGTACTTATAATAAGTGTGAATCATCTCATCTCGATTTTCCATACCCTTTGAATAGACTGGTATCTTTTTCTTTGGGTGTGGCTCTAGACTTATTAGATTCATATGGGCTCCGCGTGCCGTGCGGCCAACGGCTTGAAGAACAACTCCTGCTGCTTTTCCTTGAGCTAAGAATGTTGTTTCAAGTCCAGGAAGGTCAAGAGCCCTAAATCCAGCAGAGGTAGATGGAATTATATCAACTAGGCCATTTTTTACATATTCACAAGCTTTATCTAGTGTTTTAAGATTAGTTCTATTTCCTTGAAGATCATAATATATATAACCTTCCCCACAAATAAGAAGAATTCTAAAAACTCCCATAAACCAATTATTTACCCACTCTGATATAATCTTTTCAAGATTATTCATTGGTAAATACATCATCGGATATTTTTTCCCCAGCTTTACAATAACTTTACAAACTTCAGGAGTTGTAAATATTCTGGTCATTGCGTTGTTGTATCGATTAGTTCCATCTGCAAAATCTGATGGGTCAAATTTTACCTGATTAAGGGCATTTGTTTTAACTTTAATATTATCTATACTTAAAGTCAATGGCATTCGATATACTAAAGACGGACCAAAGTATTTAACTAGGTCTTTATTTCTGACAATAACATCATCAAGTCCATTGACAAAAGTTATCATCTCTCCTTTAGCTTTATCGGCAGTTCCAGAAAATCCATAAAATCTCTCAGCATGTATAACCCTGTCATATAAAAACATTCCAGAGTCATTTATCGTATACTCACATTCATCAGCCATCAGAACATCAACACTGGCTAAGTATGATTCAAGTTTTTTAAGCTCGTTCTGGTCTTTTACATCTTTTCTGTTTAATAGACCAGAGGTTATCATACTCTGAAGTCTTCCATCAGGCGTAGGTAAATCAATCCCAAACCTAGATTTAAGTCTTTTTTCCAACTCTTGCCTTGGTTTTATCTGAGGAGTGATTAGAAGTACGGTTTTTCCTATACTATAAAAATAATTTGCTAAGGTTGCTATCAGTTCTGTTTTCAATTTTGTTATCCTATGAGCTTTTTATCTCATAGTTCTTATAGTTTCCTATAAGTTCGGCATATATTTTCATTATAAGTTATAATGTTGGACACTCTTGGAGATATTATATTTATTCAATCCCTATGCTCTACAATACTATTATACCTTATCGTAATTATAATAGTTATCTCGGTATTAGCATATTTAATTATTATAAACTTAGCCTTCACCGATTTTGCCCAAACCGGCAATTCACATTACCGTATGAGGTATATACTGACATCAACCCTACTTTATATTTTAAAAGATGTAAGATATCTTCGTTCTGATAGTCTCTAAGGTTTGGAAATGGCGCCTCTCTATATGATTCAGACATTATTGCGCTCAGAACATCATTATAATCTGAAACACTGATATGAGGTCTGAATACATTAAGAATATACGCTGCAAATCCAAGTCCCAGCTTAAAGGTATAAACGCCTCTAGAATCAGCCTTAGGTTTTCTTCCATCATATAACCTTGTTGTGGTTGTTATTGTTCCCCACTGTTTTTTCCAAGGTATATAACCAGACTCTCTTTTAGTTGATTCTAGAAGATATGATACACTTGAGTCATCTGTTTCAATTACAATCTTACCAATTGTTCTATCTACATATATATGTACCATTATTCTTCAATAACAGTTATATCATTTCTACTTGCATCCACTGATACTACAGGGTTTTGATTTATAAACCATACCCTCCATATATCAATTTCTGGAGTTTCAATGATATGTTCAATTTTCCATACAAGTCCTTTAAAATCCAAACCCACTTGTACTAGGGTTCCATATTTTATTTCCTGTATCTCTTCCCTGGTCATCTTTTCTTTCCCACTGTAAATTCCATCCATTCATAATTCTTCTCTTTAAATTTTCTTCTGGGTCCTCGCCAGAAGACGGAATTATATGAATCGGACAATAATCTATTGTACTTTTGACTCGGTCTGCTATCTTCTTTGATATACTAGTCTCATCCATATAAATCAATATTTCTGATGGAACATACTCTCTGAGAAACTCCATCTGATAATCTGATATACTGGACCCTAAGACAGCGAATGGAATATAGTCTGGAAACATTATAAGGTCGGCTATAGCATCAAAAACTCCTTCCGAGATGATTATTTTGTTTCCTGTAGGTTTAACATTATGATCAATAACGTAAGGAGGTTTTGCTGATATAGGAGGGAAGAAGTATCGAATTGGACTATCACCAGTAAATCTAATCTGATAATAGAAAATCTCACCCTTATACTTAAAAGGCATCACTACATTATCTTCCCAAAACTTAAAATCCAGAACTTTATATAGGTCTTTCATAAATCCATGTCTTCCAATGAGATACTGTACGCCTTTTTCAGAATAATCGTCAAATTCATACTTAAACTTATCTAAAGACCATGTTGGATCTGTCAAAGGAACCACACTAAATCCTTTCCATCCAAAGAAATTCCCAAAATCAGGAACTTTAAAGGATACATCAACCTTGTCATTTATATTTATGAAGGCTCTCGTACAAACAAAGCAATGTCCTTCTGAGAGGTCTTCTTTTATATACAATTTATGTTTTGTATGTCCTTCTGCTTTACAAAATGGACAGTGACAAATGTATTCTCCGGTCGACTCATTAAGGAACGTTCTTACTTGGTCCATGGTTCCAACACCATAGATATCCATAAGAAGGTCCTCCATATTGCAGAATACTACTTTTTTACCTTTCTTAGTAGTTATCTCTTTATAATCAACCATATTTTTTTTTAAATTAAATAAGAGTCTCCTAGAAACATATATCTAAGAGACTCCCATTGTTACTATTCGCCCGACTCTTCTTTCTTAATCCGAATCGTACGTTTCTTAGGAAGCTCTACTTCTTTAGGTGCTTCCTCTTCATTCACAGCCTTTTCTTCTTCATCTTGTGCTGGAGTCTTATCTGGGCCATCTGTCTCTTCCTTTGGCGCATCTACTGCAAATCTCTGAATAGCTTCATCAAGAGACTGTACAACATAGTTAACCGCTACCGGATTACTTGACGTCATAGAAAGTTCATATGGTCCTGCTACAATAATTGCTAGCTCATCGGCGCCATAAGAAGTCACAATAAGACTAATTAAATCATTAGTAATTCCAAGATTTCCAGAGACGGATTTTGGATCAATACTAATTCTTTCTTTACCCGCATAAGGTAAATTTACCTGTGAATTGGTTCCATTATAAATTCTCATATCTTAAAACGTTTTAAAAAATGTTAAAATATTCAACTTATATGCTGTTTTTTTTCTCTCAGAATTTTCTCTGAGAGTCTCATTATTAAGAGTTCTAGTCCTTCGTTTCAGCGGATTCTACTATTTCAGGTTGAATCTCTGAATTTGAATCTATAGAGGTCGTGTCAATCTTTTCCTGCAACTCACAAAATTCTAAGGATTTGTTATTGATATAAAGCATAAAATTTTTCATCTTAACCTCTCTCATTCGCTTAAAGATGCCATAACCTCTAAAAATAGGTTTGAGAGCAGTAATAACAAACAACTTCTCACCTACTTTTGCATCACGAACATCCCAATCTCTATAAAAAGACCTTACTGTATCTATAACATGAGGTCTAAATAATGCTAGGATTGCTAAGTCTGACTCTGTATCTTCTGGGGTCTTAAATTCCTCATAGTATTTATAGACAGAATCAATAAGGCCGCCAACCTCAACATCAAAGTCATTAGTTTCTTCTAAAGCTTTTCCTAGCCTGATTTCTAGTTCATCTGGGTCATATATCGCGTCTCTAAGTCCAACTGGGATAATATGTCCAGAGTCAAGCTTAATAGATACTTCTGCAGCTTTCTTGATGGGTTTATAAAGTTTTGATATTGTCTTATCTAGTGTATAAATTTTAGGCTCTTTTATATCCTTTCCAATAAGATTTTTAAGATAATCTTTTTGCTGTTTAGAAGCAAACACATCTCTTCCTGACAAAAATCCCAGCGTAGTATATGTTGCAAAGAATTCTAGAAGATAAGGAACAGTAAAACTATCTATAACTGCATTACCAGAGATATGACCACCAAAAGGATTAAAGCCAACAATACTTATTCCATTTTCACGTGCCCAAGAAATAATTTCATAATTAAAATTAAGAGGACATAATTCTAAGCCAATATACTTTAAGCTTGGAAGAACCGACATGATTTCCTTTATTCTATCTACAGATTCTGGATTATATATACCAATGACATCTACATATCCTCTATCAACTAAAAAAGATAATTCATCAGCATACTTTATAAAATCACACTTAGAATCTACAAGAAGAAGATCTATAACGTCTCTTTCAAGTTGATCTAGATGCAGACCAATTGCTTCAGAAGACCTATCAAGAAAATCAATTTTTGTAACTAATGGCGAACCAGAACACTGATTTACAAATTCTTTAATTGTACTCTCATTGTTAGAAAGAATCGACGTACATAGATAATCAAACTCAAAATCTTCAGACGGCGAATAATCTATAGTAGTAAGATCCAATCCAACTCCTTCAATCTTAAACTTACTCATATAATTGAAATATTAATAAAATTATCTGTTTTATATTCAGAAATAGGCGTCCAAAGAAGATTAAATCCCATGTCTCCTTTGTCAGGGTCTAAGAGAACCGTATTCTTAAGAAATACAGTATCTCGAAGTGTCCCAACAAATCTAGATATTTCAAGAACTGTATCAAATATCAACTTAGTAAATGCTTTATTCCGCATTATTCCAAGTTTAATAATAACATAGTCTTGATATGTAAGATTTCGAATTGGAAACTCTTCACCATTCTTATATAATTTAAAAAGGGATTTGACATTATCATATTCGGTATTGGACAACTTAATACATTGGTCTCCTAATTTTAACCGTTTAGTCTTTCTATCCCCATTTGGATTCAGAATAGAATATCTACTATGATGTTTATTATCGAATGGGACAACTTCAGGATATCTAATTTCATAGTCTCCTATAATAGTTTTATCTTTTTCTAGTGATATATCTGAATATAGCCTGGTAAGATTAACTATTTTTATTCCCTCCAAGTTATCCATTGAAATAATTTTAGGATAACCTGGTATCCAATCTAAGAACCATATTTCATTTCTACCAGGAGGGTCTAGAGAATTAACTACTTTTTTAAATACATTATAATCATGTGGAAATGTAGTCTGAAGATATATATCATCTACCAAGAAGAGTTGGTAATATCTATCTCCTGGAAGCTTAGAATAGAAACTTTTAATATTTCTAATTATACCTTCCGTCAGTGCTTCTCTTTCTGACTTTCTTTTCGGTGCACAATCCCAACAAGGACAGTAATAGAAGTTTGGATCAAGATAAGTTAATGGAGAAAGAGGTGAATTACATCTATAACAAAACCCATCCTCGTCTGGGTCAAGAGTTAGTTTTATTTCGGTGAACTCTTGATAACCCATAAAATGCTTATTTCTTATTTCTTTTTCTAATTCTTCTGGATCATTTACTATTTTCATAACTACTTAAGTTTATTATATCCAGCCTCGTCATAAAGCCTTCTTAATTCTGTAGCTAAGACTCTAACCTCATCCTGTGCAGAAACATCAGTTCTAAGATTAAAGAAACCGGCTTTCTCAGTAGATTCTGGCTTAGGTGTATAATAATAATCCTCAACAAAACCTACCATATAAAACTCAGTCTTACAATCTTCAGACATACATCCTCTTGCATCTTGTGGTTTGAGTTTTGTAGATTCTTCAGAAGAGACTTCAAATCTATATTCATCTTCCATCTTTCTCCAAAGTTCATCACGTCCAGCTGCAGTTCTATCATTACAAATCAACGTACTCCACAGCTTTTCACCATCTTCATCTCTAACCCATGACCTGACTTCTGTTTCGGGCCACTTACAAGTAGAGGCTATCTTCTCTCTAATTATATAAGCCCATTGAGGAAGAATAAATGTAAGCCCTTCTTTAGCATAATTAATATGTCTCTGTGATTCTTGATTAAAACAGAAAGCTCTGTGACGAACTACCTGATGTGAACAAGCCCTAGAACATACCCAATGAGAAGTAACCCTATGATAAAAATCTTCGGTAGGCTCTCTCCAATACTTCTCAATAGTCTCCATAGGAATTTCTAGAATATTACAAATTCTAAAGTCTGTAGTTATATGAAAATCTCCATCTTCCGTCTCGCTCCATCTAATATACGGACCATATTTCCTAAGTGTATCCAGCCCCATTAGCTTTTCAATTAAGTCTAGGTCATATCTGGGGATATTAAGATATACAGTTCCACAACTAAGAGCAGACCAATGACCAATTTTAATCAACATCTCTACAAACTTTTGATAAGAATCCTCAGTTATTTTATGTGAACTAAGATAACTAATTCTAGCACATCTTTCAATATGCTTTAACATTCCTGCGATACCAGGACCTTGCTGGTCCTTAATATCAATACTTGGCTTAATTATTTTCATTTTATAGTTGTTTTCTATTAATAGGGCTTTGATTTTCTCTGAAGCGCGGATTGTGGTATTTCAGAAATAAAAGAGAGGGTTAGACCCTCTCAATTGTTTTTCTCTCAAAACTCTTAAGCTCAAGCTGCTTAACCATGTTCAGGAAAACACCAATCTTTCTTGAATACTTCTCTTCAGTAAATCCAGGAAGCTCAGATTCAAGGAGATTATGCACTAAAGAGATGTCCGTATTTTTATATAATCCAACTGGCTTTAACCAGAAATTATCGGCATCTCCATCGATTTCAAAAACTGCAAATTGAGTCTTTGTCCACAGAACATCAATTTTCTGTCCTTTTGAAATTCTTTGTGTCTTCCACCTAAGATTGTTTCTTAGGTTTACTATTAGATTAACCTGAGCAGAATTGTCAGAACTATTTAGTTCAAACATAGGAAATTTTCCAGGAACTTCATTAGGAACAACTCTAGTGGTCGACCCACCAATGAGTCTCCTAACTTGCTCTTCATAGTTAATCTTTTTCTTATCGACGACCCCTTTTTCATTCTTTAGGCCATCTTTAAATTCTTCAGGGAAAGTTGCATAGATAACATCAGTTTCCTCGCTCTCACCCTTTTTATCGGTCTTTTCAGTAACCTTAGCCAAAGTCATATAAGGCTTAAGAGTTTTCTTATTATATCCAGGAGACCCAGCCTGAAAAACATATCCAGACTCACCTAGACTATTGTTGGTTGTAAAGAATGGGTAATAATTCCCAATAAGCGTACTATTTTCTCTTTCCATTTTTATTTTTCTTAGTACTTCCTGTATCTGTATCTTCAATTACCTTTTTAACTGGATCTATACGAGTTACTATTCTACCTCTAGTAAGATCATACGGACTCATTTCAAGTTTTACCCTATCTCCTGCCATAATACGTATAAAATTTTTTCGTATTTTTCCAGAGATGGTGCAGACTATCTCTCTAGGTTGATCTTCTAAATTAACCCTAAAAAGAGAATTACCAAGTTCTTGTGTTACTATACCAAAAAGATCTAAATTCTGTTGCTTACTCATAGATTATTCAAGCTCTTTATCTTTATCTACCTGTACCACTATGCGGGTAAATTTCTTCCCAATAATCTCAGACTTAAGCTCATCAGTAATAGAATCTTCTCCTATATAACTAAGAAGGTCATTAAGGGTAAGTTCACAAGATATATATTCTTTTGGACTTTTAATGGTCCCTACATTATAGACAGCATATTTAGAAACTCCAGAACCATGGTTATTTCTTGCAAAATCAACTAAGTCTATAACAGATTTTGTAAGAACTCCAGGACCAAGAATCGACTTAATTGGAACAGCATCTATATGATAAGATGTAGTATTGACTCTTTGTCTAGAGGTTAGTTCATAATCATTATTTCTTCTGTCAAAATAGAAACTATATTTTAGATAATCATTAAAGTCGTTCACTAATTCAGTTGTTTTCCAATCAATGAAGACATCTCTAATAATATCTGTAATATTTATTCCCATTTTTCCTAAAAGTGCCTGATAAAATGCTGTCCTAGAAATATTAGGATCACGTGTTAGTCCATATAGATTTCTTTCTATAGATTTAATATTGTCGTCATCCTCTTTACCTGGAAGTATGTTTAGATTATTATCAGACCTTTGAACTCCATACCATTCGATTAATGTATCAAAGGCGAGATTTTTTAAGATATCTTTAAGTTTGTCTGTAATCTCTTTTGGATAATCTAATTTTCCCCAGCTTGAGAAATAACTGAAAATCTCAAAAATTTTATAGGTATCATGATATCCGATATAGTCCTTAGATTTATTTACTGAACAGGCCTTTACTGCATTATCTAACATGACATCCCAGTACTTTTGAATCTCTACACCAGAAAGGTCATCCTCTAAGACTTCTCCAGACTCTACAGCACTTGGGAGAGAGAATATAACTTTTATATCTTCTGGTTTATCTCCAAAACATCTAGTCTTTATTATATCTGTAATACTTTTATCGGAATCATACACAATATTAGTATACAAATATGCAGTAGCCATTTCTAAGTTTTCTTTAAACTCAGAATTATTGAGGGCAGATTTTCTTGATGCAAATGTTCCTAAGAAATAGTATGTTTCTTTTATAGTATCATATCTATGACCGGGGACCCACTTCTTCGTCTTTTTATTAATCTCGCAATTAATTCGTCTTCTCATTTCTTCAAGATATATCTTATATTCTGGCATATCTGAACAAACGAACGATACAACACTAGGATTTGATTCCGAAAATATAGCCTCAAACACTTTACCCTCAAATGTCCCTTTCTTAGAATCTAGGGACAGAAAGATATCAGTAATTTGGTCATCATAGAAATTCATAACTCTATACCAAGAATCATCAGGAAAAATCTCTGAGTTCCGGACATAAGTACCTACCGAAGAAGTTGTCCATTCTCTACTAAGTTTTTCAAACTTAAGTTCAAGTTCATTTAAGTCTGAAGTAATCTCAGTAAATGGTCTATCCTGAAGAAGTTTTGCTACCGCGTTTCTATCTGCCTTTTTATCTCTAGAGGCTAGATATATACGCTTCTCACTGCCAATTACATCAATAAATGCTAAAAATCCAGGTGTAAGTCTCCAATCATTAACTATCATCATCACTATCTATTGTTAACTTTATTTTCTTTTTCACACTATTAAATTGAATTCGATCACCACCAAGATATTCTTTTACCTTGGTGATCTCATCTTTAAGGTTTTGGTCCTCGTCTAAGAGCAAATCGACACTAATCAATTTTATAGTAGCCGATTTAAACTTCCTCTTCTTTTCATCTGGCTCTTCTATTCCAGTACATTTGAAAAGAAGTCCCTCGGTTTTCATTACTATATCTGAAAGCTCTGGAATCTTAGACGCCTCAAAATTAAATCTCTTCTCAATAAAGTCTTCAAAACATTCACATCTTTCCTGATAAGTATCAGGAGTTCTCTTAACACTAGTGAAAGATTTTTCATAACTTTTGAGAGTCTTATTAACATTAGATACTATTGTTTTTATTGCTTCTTCTGGGTCCATACTAACATATTATATAAATTTTTATCTATTTTTTCTATTTCAGGCATATTTACTGGCATCTCTAGTTTCTTAGGGTGAGCGATATCAAAGCTTCTCCAAGTATGACTTTTAATTATAGATATCTCAGTAGAAAAACCAATTCTGGCATTCTCTATCCTATACTCACCACTAGAAATTTTATCTAGATAATCCTTTGCTATAAAACAAGTGTCTATATATGAAGATGCATAAGAGACAGCATTTTTTGTATACATTTTATTAGGGGTATCAGAGAGCTTCTTCAACTCCCAATCCGAAAAATCTATCTCTTCAGAAGGAACTATAGACATCTCTTTATATTTTTCAGGAATTAGAGCTAAATCTAAGGACTCTATATATATAAAAGCCCCTTCACCTGGCTTCTCAAAATATAAATAAGCTGATGTCACCGCAAAACCATAATCCTTCTTTGAATCTTTGTCAGGTCGAAGTGCTACATTAAAATCATAAGATACCTGCTCTAAGAGAATAACACGTTTCTCTAATTTCTCTATAGGCCCTGATAGCTTATGAAAATATTCTTTAGTAATTGGTTTTATCATAGACTTTTAAAATAATCTAACAATCCTATACTATTCCAATCCACCCTTTCAGCAGACCTTGATGTTCTTGCAAATTGTCCTTTAACAGCATCTATATACATTGAGTGACTTCCTTCGTCACCCATATATAAGGAATCCCATTCTTTATCAGATAGGCAGCTCTTTATATCAAGTTGTTCTAGAGCTAAGTTATCAAAACCAACAACTTTTCTAGATATAAAATCCTCATACCTGGCTGTCCTTTGCTTATATATCTCTTGCTTTACTATCTGCTCAAATTCCTTCATAGACTCTGGAAGTTCTGTACCTTTTGCTCGTCCCCACTGTTTATAACCAAGGATAAGAATAGGAATATCAGAAATATCAAAGAGTTTCTGAAGTTGAGATATAGGAAAAACACCAGCTATTATATGAGCCACTATATTATAATTTCTAGTAATAAATCCAACATTAGTATCTATAGACCCAAAAAGAGTTTCATAAAGACTAGGCTCTCCAAGAAAATCATTAATAACTTCAGGAAGATGATCTAAACTTATCCCTATCCCTCCAACTTCATCTAGAATTAATTTCTTTTCTTCAGTTAGGGGGGATAATAGGTCTTTATAATTTATAGTTATTCTTGGTAAATATTCTCTTTTCTTAAGTCTTTGAATGAGTTCAAGAGTTAATGAAGGAGTTTCGAATACATTGCCTCCACCTATTGCTATTTCTATTGGTACTTCAGGGAGTTGTGATAATACCTCCATAGTTTTATCTATATCTAGTACATCACCTTCTGGAAAGCTAGATTCATGACAATACGGACAGCCCCAAGAACACTTATTAGATATCTTAAGGTCTATAGAATCTGGAAAGTCTGAAATAAGCTCCTCTCCAAACCTACATGCCCTCTTCACTAACCGACCATAACTATAATATACGATATAGTTCCCATTCTTATATGAATACCTATTATTTATCATAAATAATTCCAAATTCTTTAGTCCATAACTTAATAGGTGCAAGAATATAATTTTTAATCTTCTTGGCTTTAATCAACTCCTCTACACTTGACATACCACCTTTATTTTTTATATGGTTAGCTAATTCAGAAGAGTCAATATAAACAGCACACATTTTATCATCAATAATACATATTTTGGAAAGAGTCCAAAAACTTTTACTAATTGAGTATCCTAGAGTTAGATTAAATTCTTGCTTGGATGGATCCCAAATAATATCAGATAAGAATGAGTTTGTCGTATATTGAGAAATAGAATATCTTATATCCGAAAAATCTGCTGGAAAATTCGGAACTGCAAAATCTATAACTTCAAGAGGTTTTCCAAAGTCTATAGTAATAATAGCATCTGGGTCGGAACAATCATCATCTGTTATCTTAGTTTCAGAATAAAATCCTCGTGGGGCATCAGAATTATCATTGCCACCATACCACCAAGACATAGGATTAAGGATAAAGTTTCTGATAGTGTCCTCATTCTCTAAAATTTCATCTCTCATATCACTATATGATTGGTGATCAATTTGAGGACAATCCAGAGTCATATCACGACTACCACTTTTATAATCTTCAACATAATTCTCAACCCACTCAAATACAACACCTTTAACACCCAAAATCCTTTTTAGAATTTGTTCAAGTTTTTTCTGACTTTTTTGTGTGTGAAGTGGGGCATATGAATTAAAGAAGAAGGCACAAAGATATTGAAGCTTAGTAAGACATGAATTAGATTTTTCCCATTCCCAAGAAAAATCACCGGACCGACACGGGATATAAAGAATTCCATCCCTAATATCTAAGTCAAAATCTGGGTCTCCTTGTTTTAAATTAGTCTTCGCATCCATACAAATAGAAACTGCATGCGAAGATGAAGAATTAGTTTCTATAAGTCCGCCTTCGCGGCGGACAACTTTAAGCTTTCTTTTATTATTATTTTCCATACATAGATAAGAATTTGAAAAGAAAAAGAGGGCAATTTATCCCTCTTAGTCTCCGAAGAACGGTAAAAATTCTATAGTAACTGTATCATAATCTCTGTTAAGATACACACCGTAGTTCCCAAAATATATTACAATAGTCCACTTAGATACTACCCAAACCTCTGTAGCATTTGGAAGCAGCATCATTCTATTTCTAAGTCTTTTAAAATCATACTTAGCTTCTGGACACGTAAAATATTGTTTTTTAAAGATTACATTATTTACATATACAGAATCTAAGGTTGTATATGTCATTTTTCTGTACTCTCCCCAAAAACAAATTTCATTCTCTGAGTTCCACTGCAAAGTTCTAGATTCCTCTTCTAACTCTTTGATTGTCCACCTTCCTTTAACTCCATCTCTTTGCCCTAAGGCCGAAAATGATAATAAAATAAGAATTACGATAGCTAAAATTCTTCTCATGGTTCTATTAATTTATCATGTATAAGGAAATAAAGAACTCAAGATATTCCTGAGTTCTCTATATATCAAAAGTTATTAATTCCCACGACAGCCCAATATAAGAGACTGTAGGATAACTGCAAAACTACTACTCTTCCTTCTGGTCGAGATGAATTTTAACATGGGATTTGATAGAACTTTAAGCTTTTAGATTTAATCTTTGAGTTTTTATGAACTTTGAGATTTAATCTTTTAGCTATTAGCTCTAAACTTTTATTTACATCTTTACAGAAGATGATCCATTAAAAGTGGAGTCTTCCATAACACATGAATTAGCAGTTCAGGTGCTATTGAATGTTAATCCTTTTTTACTTCCGGACAAAGAAGGCGTTATTTCTAGTCTCTTTCGCCGTAGTATTAATAACTTTAATTTTAGTCTTCAATCTCAATCAGAGTTGTCGAATTACTTTCAGACAGAACATAGTCAACGTTCGTCTTAAAATCCGAAATCTCCTTCTCGAGAGCGTCGATTTTATCTTTGAGACCGAGAGGGTCTACAAAGGAAACCGCATAGAATGTATCGATAGTTTCCAAAGCAGATTTTTCGGTAGCCTTAGTATCAGCTACCTTGCCGGGAGAGTTCTGGTCGCGAACAATTGTCTCGACTCTAGCTCTATTTTCCGTAATCGCTGCTTCTGTTTCGTTTTGGGCTTTGGTGTATTGACTTCTCATCACCCGAAGCTCTTCCTCCCAGAAAGGAATCAGATTCTTCCGTACGATAGCCTGCTGAACAGTCATTTCTTTGCCAGCAATATTGACCATCGTAGTAGAATTGGACTTGTCGACTTCTTCCTTAATTCTAATCATTCTATTTCTCAGGGCCTCGATACTCTGATAACATGCCCTTGCTCTCTTTTCGAAATCTTCTTTCGTAAACTGAGAATAAGGACGTCTGAGTTTAGCCCCATGAGATACGGCAATCAGGGTAGAGCTATTAAGCTCTGTCGTGTACCGTAATTTCAATGTCTTAAGCTCTGCTAAAGCTCTAGTAATTGTAATCTTCATAAACTTTAATTTTTTTTGTTAATGGTTGAAAAATAAAATTAAATATCGCCCACCTACTAAGCTTCCGATTCAAACGGAATATTGGATATAAGATAATATATATCCCGGTTTGTCCCTCTTAAGCCTAGTCCATAGCAGGTAGACAAAATCTAATCCATTATGGTTTGTCTAGAAAATAGTTAATTTAAAATGCACCTTATGAACCAGAACTTCGGCCCTATAATAACGACTTACTTTCTCCCGAAGATATCTCTTCTCGGTTCTAATATTCTGGGATATATTACATATACCAGAAGGATTCATAATGTATATAATATATGAATTTTAATGTCTCGAAAAATGGAACGTATCTGGGCCGAACTTGGGAGTCTAGCTCCACACAATAAGCATTATGCCAAGGATTAATTGTGTTCAAGGTCGGATCCGGCCCAGAATTTCGTTCCTTAAGTTTTGCGTCGAAAGAGTGTGAGGGGCCGCGAGGATGCTCCTGTTTTTGCGTGGGTACCAGGCGGCTGTGCTTGTCAAGAGGTGCCTTAAACCCCAAACGGCACGTAAACAAGCGTTGTAAAAACTATATAATTAACGGAGAGCCGCCAAAATTCCTGCGACCCCGGATCACACTCATTTATAAGAATTTAAGGGCTTCTGAATTTTAGCCCTTTATAAGGTTGCCCCACCCTGTACTGACCAGGGACTACGGGAGCCAAAATCCTGTGGGCTACCATTACACCATGGGGCAATTCCATTAATAAGAATTTGAGGGCTTTAGGATTTTCTTCTTAATATTTCAAGTGCTTTTTGTCGACTAGATTTACCATCAGCTTTCATTAGACACTCTTTAGTTTCAAAATAGTCTGACAACTTTGCTGCGGTTGGTTTCCCCGGATAGTCAAACTTATTATATATTTCTATCAATTTCTTTTTTATGTCAGATACTAAATATTTTGACCCAACAGAAAATTCTTTTATAATCTCTAAATCAATTACATCAGATACCTTTTTTCTAACCTCCTCTTCACACTTACTTCTTTGATAACTACAAGCTTTAATCTTCTCAGGACCCAGGATATTCCAAAAATATAAAAAATCACCTGGCAACTGATTAAGTACAAGAGAACATATATCACTATTCTCAATAATATTTTTCGAATTAACTAAGTACTTCATTTTATCCACAAATGTAGAGATATTGTCTAAATCAGTAAGTATACTGTTTACAACATCTGAATATTCTTTTATACCTCCTACTTCCTCTATTGATCTAAAGACACTAAATCTATTTTTATAATCTATACTTTGTATTTCTATGGCTCTTATATCAGATAATACTACAAGACGATTAAGAGTTGGTACTAAGTCTTTCCCACCATGAGTATTAACTGCTACATAATCATATTTATAATTAGTAGTTTTAGCATCTCTTTGGTATTTTTCTGCTAAATCATGCTTAGACTCAGTGGTAGGCGAATTAGTATATGAAAGAAGTAGGTTTTCAGTTCTTCTTCTTTTCTCACCTATAATTTTCTTAGCCTCTTCTTCAGTTTTACCCCTATCAAGGACTTTATAATATAACTCTGCTGTATTTTTCCATGGATTACAATCTAATCTTTGTCTTCCTAGAATTTGTGGTAAGTCAAGAGTTATATCTACTGCCAGAGAATCTATATTAGCATCTGAAAATATAAAACTTCTAGCACACGTTGAACAAAAGTCGGCACCAAGATACACTGTTCTTGTACATAAAGTAAACATCTTATGTGGTTCCCCCTTTTTAGGAACTTTGCCTATTGTAACATCCTCCTTTTTTCCAACTTTTAGTGCCTGCTTTATTTTCTTTTTATTATCTGGCGTATTAGCACATAGAATATTACATTCGTCTGTAGTTAGTCTCGCTTTCTTTATTATCTCGCAAATATTTTTAACTGAATTAACAAAGAATACAGCTTCTTTAGATTCTACTTCTTTATATAAACCACCTAACATAACTATCCTTTTTTCATAATCACCAGACCTATACTTCTCAATAATATCACACGCTATTTTAGTTATAGATGTATTATTAAAAACTTTCTTAGGAATAATGTCTGGTACTATTATTCTATACGGATTCTCTGTTTTCCAATCTAATTCATAATAAGGTAGGTCTTTAAATTCATCTAGACTATCCAGATATTCTTCAATCATTGGTGTAGCAGAAACATACAAAACATTAGTAACTCCCTCTAAAGCAGCCATTAATTCTATTTCTGCGCTGGATTTAAATTTTGCATCTGTAAAAATAGCTTGAAACTCATCAATTACAACTACAAAATTATTAAATAGTCCTTCTTCTTGTAATGCTTCTTTAACTAACCTAAATGAATCATATGTAACTAGAATTTTACATGG
>AUXO011449964.1_pt1 | contig 17943 bp, 16 predicted proteins | sample 768731 | NCBI WGS metagenome assembly AUXO01 (sample SAMN02715735, study PRJNA202380) | gut metagenome | biome: sheep rumen | host: Ovis aries | place: New Zealand: Palmerston North
CTCGTACACAGCATTTCGAGTGCTGCACCATCGACCACTCGGACAGCTCTCCGCGCAAGATAAAGTATATAACAAAAAGAATATGACTGCAATTTAAGATTGAATTTTTCTAAGAGCTTTAGCAAGATTGATAAAGTTCATTAAAACGACGGCAATAGTGCATAATGCAATTAATATGATAATAATTTTTCCAAATAGAGAATTCCATAAATCGGTAAACGAAATGATATCGCCATTAAATAGCTTTTTCAATAGATTTAGGGTATTAGAGCCAAGAGAATCTAATTTAAAATATTTTAACAATTTATCTATGTTAGTTTTTTGAGAGTCGCTACTAATCTCAGTTACATGTTCTTGCATTAAATCATCTAGAGAATATAAAGAACCATTGGTTATAATTCCATTTGTTGCCTCTATATATTTATCATAGTTTATGTCGGAATTGACGGAATTTAATTTTCCATAGTATTTCATATAGGCATATACGCAAACAACATAATTGTTCGAAAGAGCGCCATATGTGATATCACTATTTAACAATGCTACTTCAGTTTTGTTAAACCATGTAATATCGCTAGTATCAGTTAATGACCAGCCGCTCATTATATAAAGCGCGTAATCTTTTCCAATAGATAAAGGGCCAATTTGTGCTGCATCATAATTTTTCCCGATATAACCGGTAACAAAATCAGGAAATTTAACTTGTTCGGCTTTATCGCCACGTGATTCAAAATAATATTGCCCATTAATGTAATATTTAACGGAATAGTGAGCGTAGATTCTTACAAAACCTATTTCTTTATTGCCTTTTGCATACATATTTCCATCTAGATTATAAATATCTATTTCCGAACCATCTTTAGCATATACTTTGTAAGAAGTTGTCGAATATTTTTTAAAGTAATAAGGGATTTGCTTTGTTGTGTCAGGAAGATACCCTAAATTGTATTCGCCAAGGTCTGTTATGAAATAATAAGATTGTCCGACTTCAATATAATCTGGAGTTTCTAAAGAAGAATCATAATAATACACGGGTACAAAATGTTTTTGATTCCATTTAGCATAAAGTGTTATGTCACAAGGTGTAAATTCAGAAGTGTAATATGTTGTTGTGAAGTTTTCATCTAAATACCATCCAGTGAATAGATAATTATCATTTAGTGGAATATTTTTGTTGTTTGTTAAATCGGCACGTTTCGTATAGTACTTATATAGAGGATGTGCAGGATCTTCTTTGCCTTCAGCTCCAAGCTCATAGGTAATCGAATAGATTGCTGGAGTGTCGTATTGAATATATGAAGGGGCGCCAGATTGTATAGGCGTTCTAATCTTTCCATCTAAAGAATAGTGTTTTATAACTTGATTGCTTTCATTGTAAATAAGATAATTTAAACCATCGTGCTTCGAAGGTAAATCGTTTATGTTGTTTGAATAAATATAATCATAGCCATCGCAATAATAATTGATAGTATCAACATAATCTGTAGATGCGCTAAAGAAATCTGTGTGAGAATAATATGCAGTTATAGAATTTAGTTTTGCCCATTTAGCATAAAACGTTATATCTTGAGGCGTAAAAGATGATGTATAAACTGTTGATGTCAATGCTGCATCTAAAAACCAGCCCAAGAACACAAAACCATCTCGATGAGGAGTTGCAGGATCAGCCATTAAATCAGCACGAGATGTGTAATAATTGTATAATTGTTCTCCTTCATTTAGTGTCCCGCCGTTCAATTCATGTGTTACTGAATATATTGGATCAATAGATATATTGATATAGGATGGGATTCCTAAGGAAGAAGCTGTGCAATAATCGCCTTGAATATACTTTACGTTCAATAATTCATTGTTTGTGTTATATAAATTGTATGAACTATGTCCACTAACCATGCTTGAGATTGAATCTAGTCCTTCATAATAATATGTAGAGCCATTGCAATATGAATGAGCATAACCAACGGTATCGGTTACTTTTGTATAATGGTCTGTATATGTATAGTATACAGGCAAATCTATATAAGGAGTCCACTTCGCATATACGGTATAGTCTTCGGTCGCATTTTTGGCGTCTAGAGACGAAACATATCTTGAATAAGAAGAATCCTTATACCATCCTAAGAATTTGTATCCTGGGCGCGTAGGGGCTTCAAGTTTAATGTTGCCATCTATGGTTTCAAAATAGTTTGGGTTTGATGTACTATTTTGGCCATCATGTAAATTTTCATAGTGGATAGCATAGTGATCGTTATAGAAATATACGCAATCTGGTTTTGTGTATGTAGCATAATAATTATTAGAATTTATAAATACTGATATTTCATTATTTTTAGCATCATACATTTTAAATTTAGTGAATTTGCCATTTCGGAAATAATAATCAAGATTATATCTAGAACTTGGAGATGCTAGTCCAACTTCGCCGATTGTATACATTCCGTCTTCGTAAATGGCGGTCAAAATAGAAGATTCGACATGAAAATTTTGGTCGCCAGTTTGTCTATTTGTAGAATAGCTAAACACGGAAAATTTTGAAGCATTTGGATCAAGTCCAGCTGCGTCTACATTTTCAACGTCTGAAATTGAAAAAAGAAGTGCAAGTGCAAAGGCACACGCAAGAAACAATAGGATAACATTAGCGACAAAATAATGTGTCTTTTTCATATAGGCCTCAAAAAAATCATGCCATTGTCGAATCTTGAAAAAGAATACAAGTCCGGCAATGGCAAGTCATAGGGAGCTATTTTTTGCGATGTTATTACCCGACTTCGGGTTGCATCGTGTCTTTAGTTTAACCCTAAGTCGGATAATTGTCAACAAATAATTGCTATTTTTCTATATTTTTTTTACAATATTTATCACATAGGGAGCGATATGTTCGGCGAGAACTTAAAGAAACTTAGAATTGCTAGAGGTCTAAGTCAACAAGAATTGGGTGACTTAACGCAATTAGGTCAAAGTAACATATCTGCATGGGAGCGAGGTGGTAGAAGTCCACTACCAGAAGGTTTAATTAAACTAGCTACATTTTTTGGATGTTCAATTGATTCACTCGTTGGCTATTCAGCAAAGACTGACGAAGATGAAATCGTGATTATTCAACAATATAGAACATTAAACCAAGATGACAAAGATGCAGTAAAAAAATACTTGAATGACCTATTGAACAAATAGTATAAGTTTAGTTTAATTTTGTATATTGGTTTTAGTAAAAGGTTTGCGCAAAAATAGGCAAATATTATTGGTTTTGCGCTTGTAAAAATTTTGTAAAGTATTTAATATTGAATTAATGGTCTAAAAGGAGGTAGTGAGATTGGAAAAATGACAATGAAATCAGAGTTGTGGGATAAAACACAATATTTCTTATCAAAATATTATGATCGAATGATGCACTATGCCATGTTTTATAATGGCAAGTTAGATATAGATATATTAAGAAAAGCAATTAAACATGTGGTAGATAGAGTTCCTGTATTGCATTCGCAATATAGACAAAACCCAATACTACCATATTGGAAAATAAGAAATGATTATACTCTTGAAGACATGCTTGAAGTAGAAGAGGTTGAAAACCTTGAAGAAGCTACATATGCATTTTTAAAAGGTGAAATAAGCCATAAGAGCAAACTTCAATTCAAGTGTAAGGTATTTACATGCGGGAATAAATGTTCATTTGCAACAATAGTCAATCATCAATGCTTTGATGGATCAGATTATAAATATGTAATGTTTAAGATTGTTGAATGCTATAATGCATTCAAAAAGAATGGCAACTTTGATTCTGTGGAGATAAAACAAGGAACAAGACAATTAAATCAATTATATGAGAATATGGAACCAAATGCCGGAAAAAAGGCTAGAGGTTTGTATAACAATCCAACAAGACCGGTTATTAAAGAAACTTTCAAATTCACGAAAGATAAAGATGTAGAAAAGAGATTTATTGTTAAATTGATGGACCCAGAGTTATTTGACCAAGTAAAAGCAAAGGGCAAGAAAGAAGGTGCATCGCTTAATGATATTTTGTTGGCTGCATATTTTAGAGCTTTAATTAAAGAAAAAGGTGCAACAAACACAACTCCAATCAACATTACATCAATGATGGATTTAAGGCGTCATATGCTAAATCATGATACAGTTGGATGTACAAATATGACAGCATTTATGCCTTGTAAATTAATGAATGGAATTGGAGATTCTTTCAGCGAAACTCTATTTAGAGTTTTAGAGCAAACAAAAAAGCATAAGGCAGATGATGTTGCTGGCCTTTATGGACTTCCTCTTTTAGGGCTTGCTTATAAGGTGTTCCCAATCGATTGTATTGCAACATTAGTTATTAGAATCGGCTACGAAAATCCTTTAATTCAAATGAGTAATTTGGGATTAATTAAAGGCGAATATGTTAACTTTGATGGATGCATAATGTATGATTGCTTTATGACAGGTGCTGTTAAGTACAAGCCATATTTCCAATTCACATGTGTAACACGAGAAAATATTATGAAATTCTGTGTTGCTGAGCGTTGTTCAGCAAATGACGAAAAGCTAATTATGGAGTTCTTCGACGATATGATAGAAGAATTAAGAGGATACGTAAAATAATGAAGATTTTGTTTGTGTGTTCATCTAATATTTGTAGAAGTCCATACTGCGAGATGTTATTTTCAAGAATGGTAAAAGAAGACGAAGTGCTTTCTCAACTAGTTGAGAAAGTTTCTTCGGCTGCGGTTTTAAATCAATCATTTAAAATTCATCCAAAAGCAGTTGTAGCTCTAGAGCGAGAAGGCTTTACAAAAGAAGAAATTTACGCACATAAACCACGCTTCAAATGGTTTGCTTGGAAAGATTTTAAGGAAGCAGATTTGATTATTGGTATGAACAATGCAAACAAATTTTTTACGCCGATACAATTTAAGAAAAAATTTCAAACATTATCTTTTGCTGCAGAAGGCAAAGAAGTTTTTATAGAGGATCCTTGGTTAATGAAGGACATTAATGACTATCTAAAAGTCATGGACACAATTAAAAAATATTTGATTGAATTTGCTCAAAGACTAAAAGAGCAAAAATAGCGATTTTTACTACATTTTTTCTCACACGTTATATTTATATTTAAAAAAGCGAGTATAGACATATTTTGCGTTATGTGTTAAAATATTACAGAATGAATTTATGGAAGGATAAAAATGGAAAAAATAGCAATTATTGACGTTGGTTCAAACTCAGCAAGATTAGTAATCGTAGACATTTTAGAGAACGGATTTTTCCAAGTTGAAGATCAATTGAAAGAAACTTTGAGACTTGCTCAAGATATGGAGGAAGATGGTTTCATTCAACCTGCTAGAATTGCACAAACAGTTAAGACTATTAAAATGTTCTCAAGATTATGCGATGCAAACAAAATCGATAGAATTTACGCCTATGCTACAGAAGCAGTAAGAAGGGCAAAAAACCAAAAAGGTTTTTTGGATGAAATTGAATCTAACACAGGAATTAAATTAAAAGTTTTGGAATATGAAGAAGAAGCAAAACTTGTTTATCAAGGTGTTATCAACTCTCTAGATATTCCAAGAGGTTTAATCGTAGATATTGGTGGCGGTAGCACACAATTTATCTATTACAACAGAAAGAATTTATTACAATTTGCAACATTGCCATTAGGCGCTGTTGTTATTACAGATATGTTCAAGAATACTGGTTCATCTCCACTTGAGAGATCTAAAGCAATGGAAGCATATGTTCTTGAACAATTAAATCAATTGCCATGGTTAAAAGAAATGGCTCCAGATACTAAGTTGATTGGTGTTGGCGGTTCATTCAGAAACATCGGTAAGATTTCAAGAATGTTAAAGAAGTACCCATTGTCAATGGCACATAACTACCAAATTCCAGCACAAGAATTTGATAGCATATTTAGCAACATTAGAACATTGGAATTATCTAGCACAATGAAGATTAAAGGATTATCTTCAGTTAGAGCAGATATTTTCCCAGCTGCATTGTCAGTTGTTAGTGCAATTATTAAGAAGTGCTCATTTGATGAAATCGTTGTATCAGGTTGTGGTTTAAGAGAAGGAGCTATGTTTAAATATGCAGTTCCATCAACAAATGAAAAACCAATTAACGATGTTTTAGGTCATAGCATTTATTCTCTATTGAATTTCTTTAATGCAAATATTGAACATGCAGAGCATGTTTATGAATTATCTATGCAATTATATAAGCAATTGAAGGTACTTCACAAATTGCCAAGACAATATGTCAAAGTACTAAGAGTAGCTGCTTTATTGCATGATACTGGTACACGTATTAAGTACTACGAACACCAATTCCATTCTGCATACATCATTTTGAATAGTAACCTTTATGGTATTTCTCATAAGGATCTAGTAATGAGCGCCTTTGTAGCATCTTTACATAGAAAGGGTGAAATCAACATGTCTGAACTTATGAAATATAAAGACATGCTAACACAAGAAGATGTAGATGCAATTATGAAGATAGGTGTAATTGTTAGAATTGCGGAAAGCCTAGATAGAAGTATGTGTAGTTGTGTTACATCAATTCTTTGTGATTTGTTAGGTGATAGCGTAATCATGAAGGTTGAAGGAGAAGGTGATTATTCTCTAGAAATCAAGGACGCTTTAACAGCTGTAGGCGAGTTCAAGAGAGCATACAACAAGAACTTACAAATTTTATAATTTGTACTTGAAAAAGACGATTGAGAGGATGCATTAAGCATCCTCTTTTTTTGTGCTCGCATTGATTTTATTGCGTACGCGTGATAAAATAAACACAAAGAATTTTGAGGGTAATTATGGGAGTAAAAAACATCGAATTTGAAGCAAATCAAGGTAACATTGAATCTCTAGTGAAGCTAGGTAGAATATACCTAGAAGGGATGGATGTGGATCAAGATTACAATAAGGCTAAAGATTACTTTGAAAAGGCAGCTGAATCTAATAATGCTCAAGCATATACTTTTTTGGCATATATGTATGCTAATTCACTAGGTGTAGATAAAGATGATGCAAAAGTAGTTGAGTTATACCAAAAGGCGTATGAACTTGGAGATTTATATGCGTCATATGCTTTAGGTTTTATCTATAGAAAAGGCTTATATGGCGTAGATAAAGATGAAGCAAAAGCCCTTGATTATGTTGAAAAAGCATCAAACGGAGATATTGCTGCAGCAAAATATGAACATGCATTTTTATTAGATAAGCAATCAAAGAAACTTTTTAAGAGTGCAGATCCTCAAGATAAACAAAAAGCAGAAGAAATGAAAAATCAATCAATATCTTTATTTAGAGATTCTGCAAAGAAAGATTATGCTCCAGCTAAATATGCACTTGCCATAAAAGAATTGGATAAAGACGACGAAAATAGCGCTAAAGAGGCATTTAAGCTTCTAGATTCTGCAAAAGATAGCGATTTACCATATGTGTATTATGCGCTTGCATATCTATACGATGAAGGCATAGGCTGCAAAAAAGATTATTTTAAGAGCTTTGAATATTTCAATAAAGCGTTTAATGCAGGTTATAAGAAAGCCGCAATGAATGTTGCATATGCATATTTGTTCGGTGCTGGATGCGCTCAAAATTATAAAAAAGCTTTAGACATGCTAAGAGAAGCAGTAAATGGCGGAATACAAGAAGCTAACTATTATGCAGGGTTATGTTTTGAATATGGCCTTTCTGTAGAAAAGGATATGGATAAAGCACTTGAATTATATGGTATTGCACAACAAGCAGGCTTTGCACCAGCAATGTTGAGAATAGGTCAAATTTGTGATCCATATTATGGGATAGGAATTGATCCAACAGCTGTAGAAACAGAATATAAACTTGCTGTAGATTATGGCTCATTTGAAGCAGAAGCTGAAATGTTAAAACTTGCATACAGAGATGACAAGTCTAAATTTGATGAAATCTTAAAATATGCAGATGAAGGTTCAAAAGTTGCGCAAGAATTTGTTGGTACAATTTATCTTGATGAACAAGACGAAAAACACGATGAAGCAAAGGCTATAGAATATCTAAAGAAATCTGCAGATGCTGGATTTGTTTCTGCAGCAAAGAAATTAGTTAAATATGCAAAAGAAAAAGAAGATAAAGTTCTTGAAGCAAAATATGAAGATATGCTAACAGTATTTGGTGTGCCAAAGGTGTATTTTGAAAGAGCTAGAGCTTTAAAAGAAGAAGGCGAAGTAGAGCGTTCAATTTTCTGGTATACGATGGCAGGTTTAACTACTAAAAAGCCAGAAAACGTTGAGAAAGCTGAAAATGCAATAAAAGAATCATTTAAGAAAAATGATGATGGAAGTTGGAGCAAGGTAGAATAATGCAAGTAATCTTGGCTTCAAAATCTCCAAGAAGAGCTGAACTTTTAAAAGAGATTTTTCCATCATTTGATATAATGCCACAAAATGTGGATGAAAATATAAGCGAAAAAGACCCACAAAAGATGGTTGAAGCGTTAGCCCTTAAGAAATTAAATGATTTGGATAAAATCTATAAGGATGCGCTAATAATCTCTTCAGATACAATTGTTTGGTTAAACGGCAAAGTATACGGAAAACCTCACACAATTGAAAATGCTATAAATACATTAAAAGCATTGAGTGGTACAACACATCATGTGTATACTGGTGTATGTGTAGCGTATAAAGGAAATAGATATGTCTTTTCAGATGAATCAAAGATTCAATTTAGAGAAGTAAACGATGAAGAGATAAAGACATATGTTTTAGAAAAGAAGCCATTAGATAAAGCTGGTGCCTATGGCATTCAAGATGGCGATATGGTAAAAGGATACGAAGGCAGTTATACAAATATAATGGGCCTTCCTGTAGAGAAGTTAAAAGAAGAACTAAAAAAGATAGGAGCAGTATGAGAAACATTCAATTGTTAATCGACATTGGTAGTAAGTTTACAACAATTGCACAATATGGCAAGAACTTTACAATAAAGGATGCCTCAATTGTTTATATTGAGAACAAAAACGGCAAAATTAATTTAATTGAATATGGTAGAAATGTTGCAAGATACATTGGCCAACAAAGACCAAATGAGCAAGCGATATACCCAATTAAAGAAGGGGCTATTTATCATGAAAGAGCTGCCGTTTTAATGTATAGAGCATTTATCAATAAAGTTGCTGGAGATTCTTTGTTTAGACCAAAGGTTAAGGCAATTGCTTGCGTTTCTTGTGGATTAACAAATACAGAAAAGCATGATGTAGAAAAAGTTTTAAACTTAGCTGGTGCTAGCGAAGTTGTAATCGTAGAATCTCCTATTGCAGTATATGCTGGAGTTGGAGATGGCTCAACACAATGTATCGTAGATATTGGTGCTTCTAAATCTGAAATAGCATTAGTAAACAAAGATGGAATTGTTGCTGGATGTTCACTTAACATTGGAAGTAACTCATTCAATCAAGCAATATTAGATTATTTGTTGGATGAAAAGCGTTGTAGATTGGCAAGTGAAAGGGTTGAGCAAATTAAAAAGCAATTAGCAACACTTTTAGACGAAGACAACTTTGTTGTTAATGAGCAAGTAACAGAGATTGGTTCTGGAACACAAACACAAATACAAATTAGATCACCAGAAGTAAAGAAGGCAATTGAGCCATATGTTGCTAAGATTTGCACAGCAATATTGTCTATTCTTTCTCAAACACCAGAGAATTTAGTTGACGAAGTTACAACAAATGGAATTGTTCTATGCGGTGGTACTTCAAGAATGAGAGGCTTGTGTGAATACATCGCTAACGATGTAGGTTTAATGGTAAGAAGAGTAGAAAACCCAGAAGATGCAATTATCGATGGCGGAAAATATTTCTTTGAACATAGAGATCAATTAGCAAAGATTTTAAACGTAGTTAATTTAAAATAGTATGTTTGTTGGCGTAGACGTTGGAGGCACTAATACAAAGATAGGAATAATTAGCAAACTTGGGAGAGTTGTTGCTATGGATTCATTTAAATCTAATATGCCTCAATCTCCAGAAGATTTTGCAAAATTATTAGCGAATAATATCAATGGACTTTTAAACCAAGCTAAGCTTGATTTAGATCAAGTAGAAGGAATAGGCGTAGGTATACCAGGAGTAGTTAACCTAAAAGGCATTATTGCTCAATCAGTTAACCTTGGTTGGAAAGATGTAGATTTTAATGGCATTTTGAAACAGTACTTTGATAAGCCAATAATTGTTGGAAACGATGCAGACTGTGCGATGTTGGCAGAATGGAGATTTGGCTGCGCTAAAGGCGTCCAAAATGCTATTTTGGTTACGCTTGGAACAGGAATAGGTTCTGGAATTATTTTAGAAAATAAACTATTTAGAGGCGCTCATGGAATGGGAAGTGAGTGCGGCCATATGGTTATAAGACAAAATGGTAAGCAATGCAATTGTGGAAATAGAGGTTGTTGGGAGCAATATGCTTCAGCAAAAGCTTTAGCTTTAAGGACACAAGAAGTTGCGGAAAAGAATCCAAATAGTATAATTAATGAGATTATTGCTAAATATAAAAAGCCATCAGCTCATACTTGCTTTGAAGGCGCTAAAAGAGGCGATAAGGTGGCAAAAGAATTGGTGGATGAGTATTTGGACAATATTGTATGTGGATTAATCAATTTGACGCAAATATTCCATCCAGAGATGTTTATTATTGGTGGAGGGGTAGCAAAAGAGGGACCTTACTTCATAAAAGCCATAGACGATAAACTAAATGACTTCTTAAGAAAAAACAATTTTGAGCCAAGTGTAGCTGTAAAACGTCCTGTGTTAGAGAATAATGCGGGTATTGTTGGAGCAGCAAGCTTAGCGATGGATAGATAAATGACGAATGAATTAAAAGATATTCTGTTGCAAGTTGAAAGACCAGCAAGATATGTTGGTGGCGAATTTAATTTGCCAGATATGGAAAAACCATGTAGTGAAAGAGTTTTGATGTGCTTTTCGGATAAATACGAAATTGGTATGTCAAATATCGGTATTAGAATTTTATATCATATGCTTAATGATATGGATGGCGTTGTGTGCGAAAGATGCTTTGCTCCAGATTTGGATTTAGCAGCAAAACTAAGAGAACACAACCTTCCATTATTTTCTTTAGAGACAAAGCGTAGCTTTAAAGATTTTGATATAGTAGGATTTTCTGTACAATTTGAACTTCAATATACAAATATTGCATATATGTTTGATTTGGCAAAAATACCATATTTTGCAAAGGATAGAGGAGAAGAATTTCCACTAATGGTTGCAGGAGGCCCATGCTCGGTCAATCCAATGCCATATGCGGACTTTTTTGATGCAATACTTATTGGCGATGGAGAAGTCAATTTAAAGGGCCTTGTAGAGCTTCATAAAGAGCTAAAAGATCAACATCTTACAAAAGCAGAGTTTTTAGCTATTGCTAAAGATAGAATTGATGGCATTTATGTACCATCTTTAAAGAACAAAACAAAAAGAGCAATTGTTCAAGATTTAGATAAAGCATATTTCCCAACAAAAATATTGGTTCCAAACTGTCAAATTGTTCACGATAGATCAACTATTGAGTTGTTTAGAGGATGCGCAAACGGTTGCAGATTCTGCCAAGCATGTTTCTACTATAGACCAATTAGAGAAAGAAAAGTAGATACTCTTGTGGAGTATGCTAAGCAATTAATGGATAATACAGGATACGAAGAGATGTCTTTGGCATCTTTATCTACATCGGATTATTCTGGATTAAAAGAGCTCGTAGAGAGAATAAAGAAGGAAGCCGACGATAGAAAGGTCAAACTTGCGGTTCCTTCTCTTAGATTGGACTCATTTGAGGCTGAGATATATGAAGAGTTAAATGGTGCATCTTTAACATTTGCTCCAGAAGCTGGAAGTCAGAGACTTCGTGATGTTATTAACAAGAATATTTCAGAAGCAAATATTACATCTGCAATTGAGGGTGCAATGAAGAATAACGTTAAGAACGTTAAATTGTATTTTATGATTGGCCTTCCAACAGAAACGAACGAAGATTTAGATGGAATTGCTCATATAGCAAAAGAAGTTCTATGGTTGCATAAAAAGAGTGGTACATCAAAAATGATAAATATTACTGTTTCAACATCAGTATTTATTCCAAAACCATTGACTCCTTTCCAATGGGAAAAACAAATCACTCTAAAGGAAATGGAAGAAAAGCAAAAATATTTGCAAGAAGCTTTGAGAATAAAAAATGTTAGATACAATTGGCATGATGCAAAAACTTCTTATCTAGAAGCCGTATTCGCAAGAGGTGATGAAAAGTTGGCTCCAGCAATTGTTAAAGCATACGAAAAAGGATGCGTATTTGATAGTTGGAGTGAGTGTTTTGATTTTGATAAGTGGATGCAAGTATTTGAAGAATGTGGAATAAATCCAGAAGATTACACAAGAGAATATGGCGAAGATGAAGTGCTTCCTTGGGATGTAATTGATAATGGGGTTACAAAGCAATATCTTTTGAAAGAAAGACACTTAGCATATCAAACAAAAACTACACCAAATTGTATGGGTAAATGCAATGGTTGTGGCGCAGCAAAACTTGGGAGGTGCTTTTAATGATTATAGTTGTTAAGCATACAAAAGCAGGTAACTTCTCATATGTGTCACACCTAGATACAATGGATGTGTTGCACCGTTCTTTAAAGCGTGCAAAAATCGATGTGAATTACTCTCAAGGTTTCGTAAAGCATATGTTAACATATGCAACAACACCAATTCCACTTGGGACACAATCTGTTGCAGAGTATTACGCAGTTGATTGCAACAATATAAGTGCAGATGAATTTTTGCAAAGATTTAATGATAATGTACCTCAAGATCTAAAGGCTACATATGCAATTGCAAAGCCAAAGAATCCAAATCTTGCAGGCAATGTCACAGCAAGTGATTACTTGATTAAATGTAAAAATATTGTGCCTGTAGAAATTGAAGACATTATGGATGCAAAAGAATACATAATTGAGTTAAACAAGAAAGGCGAAATAATTCAAAAAGATGTTCGTGGTATGCTATTTAGCATATTTGTTGACGGTAAGAATCTTTGGGTTAGATGTGCATCTGGAAATACAAATCTTAGAATTGATTCTTTTGTCAAGCACCTAATTAAAGTGTATAATATTGAAACGACTATGAACGATATTACGCGACTTGCACAATTTGTTCAATTAGATGGAAAATTTGTAGGAGTAGACGACTATCTAAAACTATGAAGCAAATTATTATTTCTTCTCACCCAGCTAACACTAGAGTTTGCATCGTTGAAGATGGAAAACTTGTAGAATTTTGGGTAGAAAGAGAAAGCACAGAAAGAGTTGTAGGAAACATTTACAAAGGCAAGGTAATGAATGTGTTACCCGGCATGGAATCTGCATTTGTAAATATTGGCCTTGAAAAGAATGCCTTTTTGTATGCTGGAGACATGATTTGCGATGAAGCTGCTCAAGCTGGTAAGGTTAACAACAAATTGAATGTTAAAGTTGGCGATGAGATATTGGTTCAAGTAGTAAAAGATCAATTTGGAAACAAAGGCGCTAGAATTTCTATGAGTATTTCGCTTCCGTCTAGAGGCCTTATTTTAATGCCACAAATTGATTATGTTGGTGTTTCAAGAAAATTAGAGAATAATGATAAAGTTCAAAAGATGGTTGATTATGTTGAAAGCATAAGAAAGAAAGGCCATGGATATATTTTAAGAACACAATCTACAGACTGTTCAAATGAAGAATTAGCAAATGATGCGCAAGAACTTGAAGATAGATGGGATATGATCCAAAAAGCATACATATCAAAGAGCGCGCCATCTTTGATTTACAAAGATGAATCATTGGCTATAAGAGCAGTAAGAGATATGTTAAGAAGCGACGTTGATGAGATTGTTGTTGATACAAAAAGCGTTTATGATGAATTAATAGAGACATTCCCACATATCTACGAAGAAAACCCAAAGCTATTCAAACTTTATACGCACAGTGAAAATATTGTTTACGCATATAACTTAAGTTCGCAAATAGACAGTATCTTAACTAGAAAAGTTGAAATGAGTAACGGTGCATACTTAGTTATAGATAGAACCGAAGCTTTAACGGTCATTGACGTAAATACAGGAAAATATATTGGAAATAAGCAATTAAGCGACACAATTTTTGAAACAAACAAAATAGCAGCAAAAGAGATTGCAAGGCAATTAAGATTGAGAAATATTGGTGGTATTGTTGTTGTAGATTTTATCGATATGGAGAAAAAAGAACATATTGATGCGGTTATGGCTACTTTAAAAGAAGAATTGTCAAAAGACAGAATAAAGACATCTTTAATTGATATAACACCACTTGGATTAGTTGAGATTACAAGAAAGAAATCTTCATCTGCAATTACTGATGTTATGTTACAACCTTGCCCATATTGTTCAGGGGATGGATATGTATATAGCGAAGAGCATGTTGCTACTAAGTTAAAACAAGATTTAAATATCTTGTTTAAAAATCCAATAAATCATACAGCTATTGTAGAACTTTCTACAAGAGTATTTAATAAAATTTTTGCTTACAAATTATTAGAAAGAGAAGCTGAAACAATCTGGAAAGATAAGAGAATCTATTTGGTTCCATCTGAAGCAATGCATATTGAGAAATATAGCATTCAAGGAACAGATGCTACAATCATCGATTTACCGGATGTTGCAAAACTTCTATATTAATATAATATTTTATTTGACACGCCTTCTATATTTTTAGTATTATTGACACTGAGCCGCGTGGAGAAGGTAGGAAGTTCCGCATTTTGGACACCTTAACAGCGAGACTGGTGAGAGGAGGTATTAACATGTACGCAATCGTTACAACAGGAAATAAGCAATACAAAGTAGCTAAAGATGATGTTATCAAGGTTGAAAAGCTTGAAGCTAATGTTGGTGATGTCGTTGATCTAGAAGTTGTTATGCTTAATGATGAAGGTAAGATTAAGTGTGGTAAAGACGTTGCTAAGTCTTCAGTAAAGGCTGAAGTTATCGCTCAAGATAAGGCTAGAAAGATCGTTATTTTCAAGTATAAGCCAAAGAAGAACGAAAGAAAGCGTCAAGGTCATAGACAACCATTTACAGCATTAAAGATTACAGAAATCAAATAATGACAACAATAACTGTAAAAAGACAACAAAATAGTATTATCCAAGTTGAGTGCAAAGGCCACTCAGGATATGCCGAAGAAAACAAAGATATAGTTTGCGCAGGTATATCATCAATAACTCAAACAGCTTTATTAGGTTTACTTAAAGTAGCAAAAGTTAAAGTAGATTATAAAGTTGACGAAAAAACAGGATATTTAATGTTTAAAATCGTAGAGGACTTGGATGAAGCGAAGAGACGTGAATGTGATGCAATCTTAGAAACAATGTTAATTGGTATCAAAGATTTGCAAGACGGCTTTTCGAAGTACATAAAAGTGGAGGACAAATAATATGTTTATTAAGATTCAATTATTCGCTCACAAGAAAGGTGTAGGAAGCACAAAGAACGGTAGAGACTCTGAAGCTAAGAGACTTGGTCTTAAGAAGAGTGAAGGTCAATACGTTATCGCTGGTAACATCCTAGTTAGACAAAGAGGAACAAAATATCACCCAGGTACAAATGTAGGTATCGGTGGAGATGATACATTGTTTGCTTTAGTTGATGGCGTAGTTAAGTTTGAAAGAAAAGGAAAGGATAAGAAGCAAGTAAGCGTATATCCAAAAGAAGCTTAATTATAAAAACTATTGATATAAAAATAGACCACCTTAAATGGTGGTCATTTTTTTGCTAATTTATTGATTAAAATTTGTTAGATAATTCTATCATGCGATCGCCGTGTTTAAATTCATCTTTTAACACATCTGCGATTTCTGGGAACTCTGGAATTAATTTTTCGTAAGAATCTTTAACTCCATATTCAGATTTTGCAATAATTTTAAAAACAATTTTCTTACCTAAGATAGACATAAGTAGAGGCACTACAATGGCTAATGTACGTTTTGGTTTTAAATCTACTTTTGTTATTTTATGGAATACGCTTGCATGTCTACCTTCGTCTTTAGCTGAATCTAATAAAAGAGCTTTTATTTCTTCATTTTTAATTTTCTTGGCAATGCTTTGATACATTAACACTGCATCTAATTCGCCTTGTTGTGCTCCAAGTAGGGCCTTTAATGTCTTATCGTCCATATATACCTCCATTCATAACAAAGATACATTATTTAAATAAATTTGTAAAGAAAGGAGCTGCAATATAAAATAATACTATTTTTTATAATAATAGTTGTAAATGATACTAAAAAATGTTATTATAATTGTGTATAAATATAAATAAAAGTAGCAATAAAGTTAAAATATATGCAAAAAATAGTAACAAAAGAACAAATTGAGAGCATTTTAGTATCATATGGTATAGGCAAAAAGCCTCTATCTATGCTTTTGGGCTGGGGTGAAACTACTATTTGTAGATACTTAGATGGGGACACACCAAGTGAAAAGTATTCTGCTGTTCTATTAAACTTGTTAAATAATCCTAATGATTATTTAGCATTGTTGGAATCAAATAAGAATAATATTACAAAAATTGCATATACAAAGAGTAAGCAAAAGACTTTAGATACCATCAATGATACTAAATCTGAATATGATAGTGATAAGCCTATTTCTTCATTAGTAAGAGTGGGCGCAGCTACTATAAAAGTTGTTGTAGCTGATGTGCAAGCAAATGTTCAAAGCATCAAAGATGATATAGATAAGGCATTTAATAAAGATGTAGATTTATTGGTATTTAATGAATTATGCATAACAGGTTATACCTGTTCTGATCTATTCTTACAATCTAAATTAATTCAAGAAACCGAACAAGCCATTCTTGATTTGGCTGCATATACTCGTTATAAAAAGATGTGTGTTATAGTTGGGGCTCCTTTAAGATTTAAGGGAAAACTATATAACTGTGGTGTTGTACTTCAAAATGGACAAATACTTGGGGTTGTACCAAAGATTAATATTCCAAATTATAATGAATTTTACGAAGTAAGACATTTTACATCTGGTGTAGATATCTTGGTGGATGAAATATCTATTGGAAACCAAGTAGTTCCATTTGGAACTAAGCTTCTATTCCAAAATAAGAATTTTAGAGATTTTGTATTTGGAATTGAAATTTGTGAAGATTTATGGGTAGCAATTCCTCCATCTTCATATTTGGCTGGACAAGGTGCAACAATTATTGCAAATTTATCTGCATCTAATGAAGTAATTGGAAAAAGCGAATATAGAAGAGATTTGATTGTAAATCAATCAGCAAGATTGGATTGCGGATATGTATATGCTTCAGCTGGAGATGGCGAATCCACACAAGATTTAGTATTCTCTGGCCACAATATAATCGCCGAAGAAGGAAGAATTGTTGCTGAAACAAGATTGTTTGAAAACAAACTTTTGGTAGGCGAAATTGATTTGGAACAAATCATTCACGAAAGACAAAGAAAAAACACAACAAATATTTACTCAAGCGATGTTTGCTTTATAGAGTTTGATCAAAAAGTAGAAGATAAGATTATGCATAAGCATATGCCTAGATTTCCATTCGTTCCTCAAGATGATAAATCAAGAGATGAAAGATGCGATTTAATCTTAACAATGCAAGCAAATGGATTAAAGAAGAGAATTGAGCATATTAACTGTAAAAAGGTTGTTGTTGGATTGTCTGGCGGATTGGATAGTGCGCTTGCAATATTAGTTGCCGCAAAAGCTATGGATTTACTCGGTAGATCTAGAGAAGATATTATCGCTATTACAATGCCATGTTTTGGTACTACAAAGAGAACAAAATCTAATGCAGAGATATTAGCAAATGCGCTTCAAACTTCATTTATGGATATCGATATATCTAATTC
>AUXO010064066.1_pt1 | contig 17936 bp, 24 predicted proteins | sample 768731 | NCBI WGS metagenome assembly AUXO01 (sample SAMN02715735, study PRJNA202380) | gut metagenome | biome: sheep rumen | host: Ovis aries | place: New Zealand: Palmerston North
GTTTCTCCTTGCAATGCTAGAGTTACCATTACTTTCTTTAATACACTATATGAAGTCCCTGTTTCAGTATCTGTATAGCTGAATGTAACATCATAAGTAAACGTTTTATTTGCTATAGCTGTTGTATTTGAAACACTAAACATCAATTTTGTTGAATCACTAGTTGTTGTAACTCCGTTTTGTGATCCTGAAATAGACACACTAGGAGTTATCTGAGCTCCTTTAAAATAACCATAATAATTTATGTTATAAGTAGCATTGTTGTATGGTTTTGAATTCTTATACGTTGAAATAACTAAATTTTCTTGTGCCAAATCAACACTAAAAAATTCTATTGAATTAGCTAAATCTTCTACACTTTGTTCTGTCTCTCTGACATCTATTCTTAATTCATTTAAATTTCTATCCAATGTAACTGCAAGTGCTTTTACTCTTTCAATATCACCCTTTATTTTGGTTTCTTGTCTTTGTTTAGAATTAATATCTAAACTATATCCACCAATCCAGCCACCATTATAATTTAAAGAATATTGTGCAATTGTTGGATATTCATTTCCATCATCATCATAAAATGTTATGATGTCCCCAGCTCTTACACTTGGATCAATTGGGCAATTAGATACAGTTATAGAATAAAATTCAAAATTTAATATCTTATTAGCAATTTTGTTAAACACAGTTTCAGTGTTAATAAAAACATTGTTCTGATTAAGATACAATGTTTCTAACGACTCATCCGAACTTGTTTCAAATTTTAGCAATCCATTATCAAATACTACTCTTTCTATTTTGTGCTTTTGTCCTAACTTAAAATCAGAACATTCATTTATATCAATTCTTGTCGAACTTTCTTTAAATTCTTTTAATTCATGTTTCCCATTACTATTTATCTGTGAATATCCACCATTCAACTCTGCAAGATATTGCATGTATTCTAACCCACTTATCGTATTATCGTAGTAGTCAACTACAATATCATCATTCGTAAATGATGTCACATCTGTTTCTATATCAAATGTGCTCAATATATTTCTATAAATATTCCCTGTAGTACATGGAACAATACTAGAAGCATCATATCCTTTATTTAGATTTACCATTTTATCAACAAGTTTTAGTTCTAGCATGTTGTTATCTTTATAGTTATAGTCATCAACTATTAAAGTTGCATAAGGTTCATCATCAACTTCTATTGTTATTTTTTCTGGTATTGTTTCTACAGCAGTCGATGGTATGGTTATATCGAATGTATTTGATGAAGAAGCTCCTAAATAGAACTCCTCATCAAATAATTTAAATTCATTTTTTATTTGTACATAGTTTTCATCATCTATGAGTTGATCATCAAAGTATATTTTTATCATTATTGACCGCTCACTTTCTTCTTTTGAACCATATTAAAAGACAGTGAATAGTCTCCTGTCTCTAATATATCCCATGAAAACTTTGATACTCTAAATTTTGCTTCAATATAACCTCCACTATATATTGGATGTAAACATTTTGCTTCTATTGGATTTTGTCTTATTATATTTGAAATATAATTAAAATCTTCTTCTGATAAACAATTATATGAGAATTTTAATTTACTCCATCTAGTACTAATCACACTATCTATTAAATCTCCTGTAGCAACAGATCTATATGAATTTGAATCTAAGTCTTCACATTCTCCTCCATATTTTGATGGAGATGGCATTTTAGTATATGCTCCATTAATTTTTACGTACCATACATTCATTAATATGACCTCCCCATAATTCTGTCGTGTTGATTATTATATTTTCTTACAACACGTGCTAATTCTTTACCATCAACAGAAAAATTAGTATCTTTACCTTCTATGACTTCTATTAATTCTCTCAACAAATCATTTGTTTCTTGATTATTAGATATCTGATTAATATATTGTTCACTATTGAACTTTTTAGGTATTATTTTTTCTCCTTTATGGATAATAGCCATCATATCAGCAGGAACATAATCAGTACCAACATCAAGTCTTGGAAGACTTACAGTTGATATATTTCCAATACTTACCTTAGCTCCTACTAATTTAAGCACTTCATTTCCTAAATCTCTAAGTGGTTTTAATAATTTATTTAGTCCTTTTATTACAATGTTAATAAATCCTTCAAAACCTCCGATTATGACATTTAAGACACCTTTTATAGCACCCCATATAGCATTAAACACTCCAGATACAATTCCTGATAATGTATCCCAAATACCTTTAAATATTGTTTTTATACCAGTCCATGCTTTTTTCCAGTCTCCAGTGAACACTCCACTAACAAACTGTGCAATACCTCTAATAATATCTATTACACCACCTAGAGCTTTGCATACATCTTTTATTACTGGTTCAACATATTTTCTTATTGCATCTACTATTTTATCTATAACTGGTTTACAAGCATTCCATACATCAGAAATAGCAATTATCACTTCATCAATCATTGGTAATAATTTTTCGTCTATAATTGGTTTTGCATATTTGTTATACATTTCTAATAACCAATCACATACATTCTTAATACCTTCTGCAATATCCTTTATAAAACTAACAACTCTATCTAATGCTGTTTGAAATTCTTCTGATAAAACCCATTTTTTAATGCTATCTCCAATTGATAGAGCAAATTCTTGAATATCTATAAATATGTCTGATATAGCTTGAATAATTGCTGTACCATTTCCTGCATTATCCCAAGCATGTTGTAAAGCATCAGCTATTCCTCCAACAATATCAAATATTTGTTGCCATCCTTCAAGAATGTTTGATATTATTTCTTCTCCAGTTCCATTAGTCCAAACTTCTAATAAACTTTCACCTACTGATTTTCCTAAACCAGCTAAACTATCAACCATTCCAGTAAAACTTGAAATAAGACCTTCTTTATTCTTTTCCCATGCTTTTTGAAAAGGCTCAAATATCTTAGCAAATAGTTCTTTGGCTTTATTGATAAACTTTTCTAATGGTGCTGTATCTATTTCAGGAAATTGAGCTTCTGGCAATCCTGCATCTCCTCCGCCACCTGAATCTCCAGAATCACTTGCAATATTAATTATTTCATCTAATCCACTTAGTGAACCTTTCATTTCTTTTGCTGACTTAGATGCACTTTTGGTATTTTTAGATACACTTGCCATTCCTTTTGCTAAGATATCTACACCTGTAATTAATTTTATGATAGCTCCTACATATGCCATTATTCTAGATGCTAATCCAACTATTCTTTCAATCACAGGAGCTAATAGTTGTTGAAACCCTGCACTTAAAGCTTGTGCTTGAGCTTGAAGTTGTTCATTATTAGATATATATTCTTTTGCTTGTTGTGTTATAAAGCCCATTATAGTTCTTATACCTAATAATCCAATTGCAAAACGTTTGATGCTTCCTATTCCTGAAGAAAATGCCTTTGAAATTCTATCTCCAAATCCAGATATATTTGGTTTTGCTTTTGTGAAAATGTCTGCAACTTTTGCTCCGAATTCTTTTACTTTGCTAATTGTCTTTCCAGCAAATGAATCACTTAAATGTTGTTTAATTAAAGCTCCTGTTGCTTTTGCTTTGTTAATTATGTTACTAAATACATTATCTTTTACTTTTAAATTTATATCATCTAATTTTATAGATTTTATCTTTTGTTTCATTTCAAATGCCTGTTTTAATTCATCTGTGTATGCCTCAGTTTGAATAAGTAAGTTTTTAAACTCACTGTCCGACATTTTTACATTTCCTAACGATTCCATCGTTGATTTTAATGTATCAAAAGCTTGTACATTAATGTCGCTTTGCAGTTCTTTAAGATTTTTCTTTATTTCTTTTATACTGTCAACACTATCCCAAGCACTTTTTAATTCATCAGAAAAATTTCTCGCCTTTTGACCTAATTTTCCAAAAAATGTCCCAGACTCATTTAATTCTTTTGATGAATCTCTTATTTGACTATTTAACATTGTGAATTTATTAACAACTTCATCAGACATCTTACTATATTGCTCTAATGTTGCACCGATACCATTATTATCTACTTTTACATCAACTTTATTTTCTTTAGCTAAATCTTCAGCTTTTTTCTTTAGTTGATCTAAATGCTCATATGCTCCTTTAGTATCAATTCCAACGGTCCATCCTGATAATACTTGGCTTTTTATTTGTTTAGAAGAATCTTTTGTTTTCTTGACTACTTCATCAAATTTCTTCTTAAATGAATTAGTTATCAACTCCAACTCGACACCAAATTTTTCTTTATCATCCATACCTACCTACCTCCTCTCTTTATGTATTTTTCTCTAAGAAAATCTGGCATAGGTATACCTGATTTTTTAGGATATAATTCTGGACATGCATCTTCAGACTTCTGTGGAAAATCTTTAGACCATACAGCTTGGCCTATTAAATATGCTTGTTTCCATAATTTGTATCCTAATCCTTTTTTTCTGTTTTCAAGTGTTTTCATCAGTTCTTTAACAGTCATTTCATAGAGTTCTTCATACTTGAAATCAAATTCTAATAGTTCTTCATATAGTTTTTCTATAATTGGTTCTAGTCTTCTTGGTTTTTGTCGGAACTCTTTTTGTTCTCTATATTCGCTAGAGCTTCGTCCATGTCCTCTTTTTTCAAAAAACCACTTACAACTAATGTTGGATATAGAATTTCTGTTAATATAGTTTCCATTACATAGTTGTTGTCTACTAACGAATCATATAGTTCGTATGTATTGTCATCACTAAAATTTGGAATTTCTCCTCTTCTCATATATTTTAGTAATGTAATGACACTTGTCATTGAAGGATCGCCAATTAAATCAATAACTGATTTTCCATATTTTCTTTCTATTTCAATGCTATCCTTACTTTTTAATCTGAATTTAATTTCTTTTCCATTTAATTCAATTATGTGATAATTCATTTTTATAAAATCTCCTTTGTTTTTTTATTTTTATATACAAAAAAAGAGGTATAGAAATTAAACTAATCCTCTTTTTCTGTTGAGCAAATCTAGTTTGTCTCTATACCTTTTTAATTTCCAACTGTTTCAGTAGGTATTGTTCTTACTGGTTCACCAACTGGTGAATGATACATTCCGAATTTAATTAATTCATCACTACCTCCACCTTTGATATCAGTTCTTACATCAGAATCATATGTTACAACAATTCCATTTGAATATGTAAGTTTCCAATGATAAACTTTACCTGCATCTTCTAGATCACTAGCTAGCTTAATATTAGCTGTAGCACTAGGATCTTCTAAATTAAATTCATATGCATAACTTTGTGCTGGCATTAAACCATTTTTATTTGTTTGATACTTCTTATTATCTAATGTAGTAGTATCAACTTTATTAGGTTCTCCACCAATATCAGGAACTTTTGTTAATCCTTTTACTTGAGTCCAAGTAGTATTATTTTCACTGTACTCAAGTTTAGTTCCATTAAATGTAGAATAATCTAACACTTCATCCATATTTTTTTCTCCTTTCAAAATAAAAGAGTTCTATTGAACCCTATTTTTCTTTATTAACTCACTATATCTACAATCTCCAGATACTTGTATCTTACGAATACCATTTTCTATCGAAATATCTCTATATGAGTATTTAATATGTAATTCTTTTAACTTTTCTTTAAGTGATTCCAAAGCTTCATCAATTATCTCTAATGTGTTTTCTTTAGCTAAATCTTTTCTCACTAATCTACCAATTATTGATATTTGCATTGCATAATTGCTATCAGTGTCACTATTTAAAAACGATTCTTGCAATTCATATCCAAAATAAGTTGTTCCTTCTTCAATGATTGAATCTGGAATTGGTGGTCCTGATTCAATGGCCGATATTTCATTAAATTTTGCTTGGAATAATTCTCTTACTTCTTTCATTTTCTCATTGCCTTTCTAATTTCATTTAAGTAAAAAGATTTATTTTTTTGTAAAGCTGGTAAAAAGTGTGGCTTTGCAGGCTGGGCATATGCAATATAGAATTCTACTCCATTAATGAATATACTTCTTCCTATGGCACGTTTAACTGATTTCGCAGGTACATACCAATATTGATATCCACTTTCTTTGAATGTCTTAGTATGTCCTATATGTGGCTCTAATGCATATATACCAGTACCATGTTCTATCATTCTTCCAATAACTATACTGCTATCATCAGCACTAGTCATATCCGTGTATATAGAAGTACGTATAACGTTATTTTCATATGTAGTCTCTGATACTTTTATACTTGATGCATATTCACCTGTATTATGAGGTGCATTAATTAAAACATCTTTGTGGACCTGTTCAGCTGTTATTTTTTGAGCTTCTATAAGTCTTTTTATTTTTTTATCTCTCCAAACAAGTAGAGATTCACTTAATTGATCTAACGTTTTCATATTAGTTCAACATCAATCCAATTTTTCTTTACTGCAACTATCTTATAATTATCATTTCCAATAGTAATAAAGTATTTAGATACATTATCATCACTATGATTAACCTTATCAGACAAATACTTTTCTAGTTTTTTCAAATTAGAATGCAATCTATAAGTTTTATTTACATTTGCACCATATACGGTTGCACTTACTTGATCAACTAATTCTTCTTTTTCAACTTTATACGTGTCTATTAAGGTATTACCAATTTCTTTATATGTACCATTAGTCTGTTTTTTACGAACTTTAAGATTCAAAGAGCATTCAAGTAATCTTTTTAATTGCATTAGATCATAATCCTCTTATTCTGTCTTATTATGTCTTTTTCCATTATTTCTATTGAATCGGCATAAGTTTTACTTTCTCCAGCTTCTCCACTAGTTTTAACATCTTCAGTACCTCTTTGAATGTATATGGTTTTAACAGCTTTTTTTATATTGCTACTTAAAATTTCTATTTGATTCACTTTGTCACTTTTAAATTTCCTGTTAGAAATGGAAAGAGCATCAGCAATAACATCTTCTAACAGGTTTTTAAGTACAGTATCATCATTATCATAATAGTTGTCACTTAAATCTTTTTTTATTTCTTCTAAAATTTCATTAATTTTAGTTTCTTCTGTTATTTCTTCATTTGTATTTTCTTCCATGATGCACTCTCCTTATTTTTTATTTTTTTTCTTATCAGAAGTAGGAACTGTTATTACTTCCTCTTCTATTGGTTCTTCCACTGATATTTTTTCAGCAGGTTCGATTACTTCTTCTACTACTTCCTCTTCTATTGGTTCTTTATATTTATTATTAGAAACAATTTCATAATTTGAATTGTTCTCACAAATATATTTTTCAGTAAAAGTTTTAGGTTCGATTACTTCTCCTGATACTTTGTTTTTATACTTCATTAAGCTTCAACTGGAGAGATAATTCTTGCAATAGCAATCTCTTTATGATTGATATCGTGTCCTTCTCCATCCTTTACTAATTCCCAGTTAGAACCATCTGCTAATTCTTCATTAGTTGGAGAAAGTGTAGCTTGCTTTGCTTTTGTATATGAGAATCCATATGGAGCGATAACAATTCTTTCACGAGAATATAATATATCTTGATCATTATCGGCATCTCTATCCATTTCATATGGAACTTTAGCTCCAATATCTTCATAATCGAATGAACCATTACCAAATACATATGTTACATATTTAGTTGTATTATCAGCTGTAATAGTTGTGATTTCATCATCTACTAATACTAGTCTTCCATTCCATTGAGCTAAATTTAATTGAACTTCAATACCATTTGGATCAGTATATTTTAAGTAATTTAATACTTTTAAATTTTCTAACTCAGTAGCTTTTGCACTATGCATAATTGCTAATGAGAATTTTTGCTTTCTGTCTCCAGATGCTTTTTGAATTGCACTGTTTAATGCAGTTTCAGTAAAGCTAGTTACTTCACTTGTATGCTTTGTAGCGAATTCAGTAGAGCTTGCAAATAAACCTTTTACGATAGATATTAAGATATCTTCGTTAGCAGTATCCCAATAGTCTCCTAATTGAGCACCAACTTGACTCATAAAGTCTACCCCACTAGTAATGTCGTATGAGAAATCTTCTTCAGAGAATTTATCTTTACGACCAATTACTACTACTCCTCGTTCATAAGTATTTAATTTCTTTGCATCTCCATAATCAGTAGTTCCATCATAATTAGCAGGAGTTCCCTTTAATCTGCCAATCATTGGAATTACAGCATATGCACTTCCTGTTTGAGAACTAAATGTATCTCTAATATTTTGATTGCTTTTAAAAATATTTGCTTTGATTAAAGTATTTAATCTTTCTCTTGGTACAGTTTCCATGTACTTACCAAAAGCTTTTTCATTAAATGATTTTTTGTCAAATTTTGGCATTATTTTTTCCTTCTTTCTTTATTTTATTTTTCTTGAAATTCAGGTAGTTTACTTAGTTCTTCATAACTCATTTTTGAGTATTCTTTTGTTTCCCCTTTGTAATTACCCACTTGTGGAGCACTTTCTTTAGAATAATTTTCTATTGCATTTGTTTTTATTGTTTGAAGGCCTTTTGCATATACTTCTATTTTCTTTGTAATGCTTTCGGCTGTTTCATTTTTATAGTTCAATGCAGTCATAAATTCTAAAGGGATACCTTTTTCACTCGCTTGTTTTATAGCTTCATTCATTAAATCAGTTGCTTGCTTATCAGCATCACGTTGAGCTAATTCTTTTTTTAGATTCTCAATTTCATAATCTTTTTTTTGAATTTCGTCCATATCAGCCAATTTTTTAGATTCAGCTACTTTTTGAGCTTGTTCCTTCTCCCATTGTTCTTTTGCTTTTGCAACTGCAGTTTCTTGAGCTTTAGTAATGCGTTTATCGAATTCTCCTTGATATGTTTTATCTTCAAGAATTTCATCAAAAGTCATTACTTCTTCTTTTTCTTCTGCCTTTGCCGGAGTTGAATCTTTTTCTTCTTCTCCTTCTGCAAATAATTGAATGTTTAATTTCATTACTTTTTCAAATTTGTTATCCATACTTTTTTCCTCCTCTTGCCACCTTAACGTTTACCCTTAGCAATTGATATCAACATTGCATTATGCCACCATTAAGTTTGCCTTTTTTCAAACAAATTATGGGATTTACCCCACAAAAAAAGTCGATGTAATATCGACTTAGTATCATTGTAGATACCACAGAATAGATACAAAGTGTTTTCTCTTTTAGTTGATTAAATTAAAAGAGTGATTAATCAAATCGCCTAGAATATAGGTAATTACTCCTATCAAACCTTTACTAGTCCATTATTTATATATCTACTCTGTGCTACCCACAAGGAATAGCACGAGATTGAATTAAGCCACTTAGTACTCTTTTATAAGTACTGTACTGACGACATGGGAATAGCTACCTACTCCTACCTGTTTATTAGACAAGCGTACGGACATATCATCAGTACACTAACTATAAAAGTTAGTGCTAACGGAAGATTAACCAAGATCTGGTTGCATAGACTAGACTCGAACTAGTAATATCAGAGTTCAAAGCTCTGTGTGTCTACCAATTCCACCACTATGCAATATGGAGTGGAATATGAGAATTGAACTCACACTAACTGCTTGGAAGGCAGTTGTTCTACCATTAAACTAATTCCACATGGCACTCCGACTAGGACTCGAACCTAGACCATCGGTTTTGGAGACCGAGATTCTACCTTTAAACTATCAAAGCATTTCTCTTTCTAAATATTTATGTTTAATTAATAATTTGCCTTTTGATCCTTTATCCCATTTATGTGCTTCTTCAAATTGTTTTAATAAATACTCTATAATTTCTCTTTGTTCTGAGGTTGGCTCTTGTTTTTGCTGATTAATATACTTAAAAATTCTATTTATAGCATTATATGTTTCTATATCTTTATACTCGATTAAATGAAGATATTGATGTGCTACAGGCATTAACAATGCTCCATTTTCAATATCTCTTCTACCTCCATCTTCTCTTTTTATTATGTGATGGAATGTTACATCGCTTTTAATCAATTTATAATTCATCCAATCGAGATTACTTATTGGTTTATATATCTTTAACATCTCTATTTTTAATTTTTCCATAAGTCACCTCAATATATAATGTAGTTGCTAAACCACACATCAACTACTCGTCTCACACCAAATATATACAAAGTAAAGGATTGGCTACTTATATGAGTTTAATATTTGAATACAGCAGAATAACAAAGTTCAAACTATGAGATTTCCAAAACAAAAAGGAAACGATTGTTTCCTCTTTCCTACTTTGTTTTCCTATTAAATTCAATGATTTTTTTACATCTTGGGCATTTTGTCTCTATATTGTAATCTCCTCTTATCTTTCCTTTAAATAAAAGCCTATTACAATTAGGGCATCTATGCTCCGTCATTATAATCTTATATATTTCTTTTTCTTTCATGTTATTTCTCCAGTAAAAAAGCACTCTATTGAGTGCTTAATTCTATTTCTTTTATTTCATTAACTTTAATTTCTATCAAACTATTTGGTTCATCTTCTATACAAATGGTATCGCATTCATATTCATTGTCTCCTGGTCTTTGATACACACTAAATTTACCAACAATTACATAATTATCGTTGGTTACAACTCTTACTCTTTTGCCATATAATTTTTTAAGTTTTTCAATCATTGATATCACTCCTTTAGTGTTGGTACCAAATGTGTACCTGTATTAGAATAATGAATTGTTCCTTTATTTGTATAAACCTTTTCACCATTGATATCATAAACATATCCAATTTGTCTGTCAGCCTTTATCACTTCTTTATTATCAAAAGAGCCGTTTCTTTTTTTCTTTTTATATCCAAATCCAGCAAATTTATTAATAACCTTTTGAGCTTCCTCATTATTAATAGTTAATACACTAATATCAGAATTTTTCTTTGTATACTGTAGAAATTCCTTTGTATTTTCGATATGTCTATTATTCTTATTTTCATTAACCTTTAAATTAAAGTTATTTCTGATTTTATATCTTATTTTTCTATCATTGTAATTAATCTTTAGGTGATTCCATTCATCAGGGTTATTATATCTCATTTTTGCAAATTCTTCAATATCATCAGTTATTTCATCGCCATAGTATTTTTTATAACGCAAGAATTGTTCTCTATCATAATCGTTAGCAATCTTTATATTTTCTCTAATGTGTTCTACTTCTTTTTCGTTATCTATTAAATAAGTAATAGTAGATCTACACCAGTGAAAGTGATTACTTATTGGTGGAAGATTTTCTCCTACAACTAATCCTTTAGTTGTATATGTTACTATTCTTTTATCGTAATCACTGTATCTTTGATATGTATTTACTTTATCTAAATCAAATATTTGATTATTTAATGATTCACACATTTTAGTTGTTCTTTTGTCAATTTCAGCTATAAATCGACATTTTCTTACACCATTTTGTTTTCCTGCTTCTATATATCCTAAATTAGCATATGTTTCAATCAAATTTTCCATAGCTCCACTGGATTTATCTTCATTTATGCAAATATATTTATTTCTGCATTTATTAAAGAATGCTTCATACATTCCGTTAAACAAATCTATTGTTGCATTAATTTGGATGGATGTTATTATTTTCTTTAACAATTCCTGTGCATTTAATAAGTCTAAAGACATCATATAGTCTTCTCTAGTGCCATATATAAGAGGAATATTAAGAATTAGGTATAATATTTCATCTGTGAACAAAACAAAGGATTTTCGTGGCTTTAATGATTTTATATCACTTATTCCTGCAGTATATGATTCTTCTATTACCTTTTTAATAAAAAAACTCTCAAATTCATCAAGAGTCATTCTTTGTTTATAAAACATTAAGTAAATTATCGCTTCTATATATTCTCTATATGTAATAGCATTTTTATTTAAAATATTAAATAAATAGAAGAAGAAATAATTATCTTCATTTATATCACTTATAACATCTTGTATCTTGCTATCTAGTCTTGTTTTTTTATTTTTAGGAACTATTTTATTTAAATCATCATAATTGATATTTAATCCATCAATCATATCTTGCAGTTCTTCTCTTGTCTTTTTATCAACTTTATTATATTTTTTTAGATATTCTTTAAGATATTCATCTATATTTTTCCATCTTTCTGTAAGTATTTTATTGTTATCCATTCAAACACCTACTTTTTCTTTATATCTTCTTCTTTTATTTCTTTTTCCTCTTTTTCTTGGTTTTCTTGTTGTTTTGCATTTACTTCTTTAACTATTTCTCTATCATCTTTCATCGTTGATATTTCATCTTTTCCTGTTTGTTCTTGAATAGATGCATCATCTATATTTGCTCCTTGTTCTTTAAAGGCTTTCATTCTTTCTATATTCTTTAGCATATTATCCTCTGATTCAGTTTGTTTCTTTGCTATTTCGTTTTTAGGATCTAAATCATCAGGTAACATTCCAATAATAGTTTCATCACTTAATAAATCTCTTAGAGATAATGCTCTTGATGTTTCGCTTGATGAATCACTTGGCATATTTCGTTGTAATGTTATTTCAACATTTCTGAAATCATACTCTTTTCCTTTGTCTTGATTAAACTTACTGAATATTAATTCCCATCTTCTTAATAATCCCATTTTAAAGTCACTTTCAGCATCCGTTATCAATTGCTGTAAAGCAAAGAACTTCTTTTCTAGTGCAGAATTATTATCGGCTTGTGTAAATCCTAAATCTGTCATATTTGGAATGAATGAACATAAGCAAATTAGATCCATAAGTGTTTTCTTATGATTTTGTAATGCGTTGTCATTTACTTGTTTTAAAATCCATTCTAATTTTCCACCTTCTTGTAAGTATCTTACTTTAGAAGTTAAAACATATTCATCTTCGAGTTTTCTTGCTGGATTTATGATAGTTTGTCCTTTTTCATTTTCTATTGTCATTGGATTTTCAGGAGTATAACCAGAAACTGCTAAAATTGCTTCATCATTATACTTAAATGTATTTCTAGAGTTTTGTATAACTCTTTCATATCCACTTATTAAACTATCTACATTTTCAAAGATGTTTAATCCATGTTCATTTTCTAAAGCAATAACTTGTAGATCATTCCACTTGTTAGGCTCGGCTTTTTTCTTATCTTCTTTGAATAACGGTTCATCTTTAAATTGAGCCTCATATTTATCTGTTCCGAATAGTTTTCTTTTCTCTGGAGTATCCATATAGTATCTTTTTCCACTTTTTGTTGTTAATTCTACCATTTGCTGATACTCTCCATTTGCAAGAGTTGTTCTTATCAATCTATATAAACCTATCAAGTTCTTTGGAACAGAATAATCCCAAATAGCAACTGTCTCTAGTGCATCACTTTTTGAATAAACTATTTCTGAGTCACTATTTTTATATAATATTTCATAGCATCCTCGTTTAACAAAATAATCAAATGCTAAACTAAAGAACTCTTTTCCATCATCATTATAGTCAGTAACATGCTTTATGATGAATTCCATTTCTTTTACTTTTTCTTCATCATTTGGTGACTTATCGAATAAATCTTGATTCAATTTATCTATTTCTTCGTCATATGCATGTACTTTATATACTGGTGGTTTTCCAGCAAAGAATCCAACTGCCATTACAGATAAATATCTCTGTAGTGGAACTTTTATATCGTTATCATCTAAACTAGCCAATTCCTCATCAGTTAATTTTCTTCTAAATTCTGCATATAATTTCTTTCGTGCCTCTAATTCCATAGAAACACTTGAAAAAAGAGCTGATATGCTCTTTTCTTCTTCTAACTTATCCTCGCTAAATCTTAACACTTTTCCACATCCTTACATAATAAAAACACTCTATTGTTGAGTGCTATATTTTTCCTTTATTTTTTCTAATTCATTTAATATTTCTTTTTCTTTTTCCTCTACATATTTTTTTTCTTCTTCTGGTGTCATATCCTTACAATCAGCCAAACCTTGTTTAGCATATTTTGTATAAAGTGCACTTATTTCACTTTTTTCTTCTTCACTCATTATTCCACCTCATATAATAAATATTATTGTCAATAGCATATTGAATAGACATTAAATGTTCATATCCGTATTCTTTAAATTGATAATCTTCAGGTATATTTAGAACAGGCCCTTTGTTAGAATTTAATTCATACGTATATTTATCATCAATACCTCTTAATCTTGATAATTGATATTCTTTAAATAATCTAGTATCTGATTTGCTAAAACCATAATTAGTTTCTGTAGAAACATGATTGTGTGTGACTACTGCACCTCTTAATTCATCTTTTAGATCATAATCAGGCCACACATTAGTCTTATTTCCAAAGCATTGATATACTTTTCCTTCTTTGGTAATAATTATTGCATTTTCTATTTTATCATTTTTTATCAATTTTTCATACTTATTTAGTGTCTTGTTTATATTGTCTTCATTTAAATCAATTTGCTCTAATAATTTATGCTGTGGATGATTTTCAACTGTGTTTTTGGTGTTTACACCTAAACCAAATTGTTTTCTTAACTTTCTTTGAATCTTATCATATTTTTCTTTTTGTCTTTCTTGTTGTTTCTTCAATTCCTTTTTTATATTCCTTTTATGAGGCTTTCCATTTTCAAAGAACACTCTTGCACCGCTCGGCATCGTTCTCCACACTCCGTTTTTCTTTTCTTCTTCCATATTGTCACCTCTTTACTGGAATATCAATATATTGGTTATTACTCATAACCATCTTATTAATTGGTTCATATAATGCCAATGCTACTGCATCAGCTCTATCTGGTGAATGAACTCCTCTTTTTTTCATGTCTTCTTTTCTTTCTAGTCCGATTTTTCCATCAGATTCAATGAAATATTTTCTATTAGTTAATTGGCTGATTAGTTCTTCATCGTTTACTATTTCTAATTGTTCATTAAGGAACTTGCTTCTTATGTTCCCCCACATAACTCCTGTGGATATTTTATATTCAATAGGTTCATTATGATTTACTTTTCCCCCTTTTGCTCCAAAATGACATTCAACTGCGATTGCTCTCAATCCTGCAGTATTTGATATAACCTCTCTAAGTCTGTCATATACTCCAACACCTAGACCATCACAGTCTATTTTTACTCTTACAATAATAGTAGGATATTTCAAGTTTAGTCCTTTTATTATATTAACTATCTGTCCTGTAAGTTTCATTGTGTCATTATGCTTAAATATATGTAATTTAGGTATTTTACTTTTGTTGTAGCTTTCTGCAACAACTGATTCATCATCACCAAATCTAGCAACGTCTACACCTAAATCAATACTACTTACTTGTGTAGGAAAAGCATCTAATATTTTTATTAGATTTCTTCCTATAAAACTATCTGGATTAGCTTTTGGAAATTCTCCAGCCACTCTTACTCTATATACATCTGAATCTATTCCAAACATATCTATGATAGTTTTTACATATTCTTTATCTACTCTTTCACTTTTAGATCCATCTATTGTATGTGTACGATACATACTTGCTTTACTATTATGAGAATCATAAAAGAATCCACTCAATTGAGTTGGATTTCCACACATCAATAATTTTGCATCTTTAGTACTTAAAGAACCTAGTACTGGTTCAAATACAATATCAGGCACTCCAGAAGCTTCATCTATTATTATTAAAACGTGTTCAGCATGTGTTCCTTGCAATGCATCTGGTTTATTACTTGTTCTAGCAATTGCGAACCATTCTTCTTGTGATCCCTTTAGATATATTTTTTCACTAGTCCATTCAAACTCTTCAACTAAACCTTTGCTATTTCTTCTCCATTTACTTACTTCTGCCCATAAAATGTCATGTAATTGATGCTTTGTTGGAGCTGTACATAATATTTTTGGATAAGGTCTTGTACTTATATACCACCATATTATCCAGCTTTCTAATGCACTTTTTCCAACTCCATGACCACTTTTAACTGTAGTCATTGGATACTTAGCAACATCGTTCATTACTTCTTTCTGATATTTTTCAGGAATAACTCCTAGAATATCTTCTGCGAATTCTACAGGTCTATCTACATAATATAAAATAGCATCAATGTTCATTTCTCTTACTCCATGCTTCTTCTATGGATTTAGCAAAAGAATTGCTTGCGTTAGGATCATTTCCACCATTTAATACATCATTAACATCTTTTAATGCAGAAGTTAGTTGTTTTAATCCACTTCTATCTATTAAAGAAATAACTTCTCTTAACTCTTCTGTTTCATCTATAATCTCTTTGCTTGGTTTTCCAACTTGTACGTTGTATTCAATTGTTTTTGTTTTACGAGTGTTCTTTGCAATATACTTATTTAGTTCTTCCATCGACTCATTTATCTTTTCTAATAGCTTTGTAGCAGTATCTTTCGTACTCACTATTTTATTAGCTTCTTTATTAGCTTCTTTTTCGATTACTTTTTCCACTATTTTGGATGTTTTCAAAGTTTCTTTTTGTTGCTTTTTTTCTAACCATGTTTTAGTCATCTTATTTGAAGATTTATTTTTAGAAATTCCTTTTTCTTTAAAAAAAGCTGTAAGAGATTTATAATCGCCTAAAAGAAACTCTTTTTCTAATTGTTTCCAATCTCTTCTAACATACTTCTTTTTTTTAGTAGAAGTTTTTTTTTGTTCTCTCTTTTGCTCTTTTTTTGGCATTTATTTATCACTTGCTATTAAATAGCATCTAACTCCTTAAAAGTTTCAATAAGTTTAGGCATTTGAAATGCAAAATAGTCAACCATTTCTTCATTGGTTGCCCATCTGTCAGTTGAGTTTTCAGCTAATCCACTTTCAAATAAAAAAGCATGAATTATTTCATGCCTAATTACCTTTTTCTCATAATATTCTAAATTTTCAATTGATGACTCATCTTCATCAAACTTCGCTACCACTATTTTCTTGATACTAAAATCAGTATATCCGTCTCTTTGTAACAATTTCGGATAATCTTTGTCTAGAGCTTTTGTAATAATTGTATATTCTGTACCAAGAATATTTATTTTCATATAATCACATCCTTAGAATATTAAACATAATAAGATTGGAATAAACGATAAAAACATCAATGCTAGTATTTTATCTCGTTCCTCTATTGCACTGCAGAAGCATACTACCATAAATATTAAAGTATAAACAATAGAATAAATTTTAATAATTATCATATTAATTTTCCTCTTTTTTATTAGCTTTTTTATTTTTTGTTATTGGTTGTTCATCATTATTTGATGTTTCCTCATTAGTGTTTTGATCCTTAATTGGCATAATTGCTTTTTTAGCTAATAATTTACTGTATTCTTCATCACTTAATTCAATAGGATCATTCTCTATATATGTTTTACCCTCTTTTTTATTAAAAATCGGTTCTTTTACTACAGCTTTCATCCTATACACCTCTTTCTAAAATAAAAAAAAACATCTAAATTGATGTCTTCAGTATTTTTTGAATTACTCTATATTATCATTATATCAAAAAAAAGTGGTCCAAAGTGGTCCACTTTCATATATTTCTTTTCTTCTTGTATCTCTTATATATTTTTCTGCAGTAATCTTTAGAATAATGTACTTTATTTGCAATTTCCTGCCATGTATATTTTTTAATACTTATTTCTTTGTAATAAATGATTGATTCTTCTATTTCGTCATATTTATCTAATATTTTTAACTCATTATCTATCCAGTCAATTAGATTTTGTATTTCACTTTGAAGTCTTTGGATTCTTTCATCAAGATTTTTCCACTTTTTTAAATCTTTTAATGCTACATATACATCTAAGATGTTTGTATGTTTTCCACCATCAACTACTACTCTTGTGTAGTCTGTTCCTTTTGGATCTACTAAACACTCCAATAATTCTTTGTCCTTTAATAATTTGTCTAATTCATTATTTTTTCTTTCTACTTGAAAATTTGCCTCTCTTAGCTTCATATGCAACTCCTTTTCTTCTTATTTCT
>AUXO015684935.1_pt1 | contig 17935 bp, 18 predicted proteins | sample 768731 | NCBI WGS metagenome assembly AUXO01 (sample SAMN02715735, study PRJNA202380) | gut metagenome | biome: sheep rumen | host: Ovis aries | place: New Zealand: Palmerston North
TTATTAAATTTGTGCAATTCGCCACCAATGTATGTTTGCAGCACCTTTTGACACCCGAATCCTTATAAGAAAACACTCCGTGAGGATGCACATCTTGCAAAAAGGAAGATATATCTAAGATAATAGAAGATATTTTATATAAAAAATATGTGGTTATGTACGTATTTCAAATGAAAAGATAATACAAAATAGAAAAGGAGATTACGGAAAATGAAATCAAAATCCGTAATCTCCTTTTTTAGGAATATATTAAATGTCAATCAAGTTGATTTAGAAACCTACGTTTGTTCCCTTTAATGTTGCACCTGTAATATTGTTCTTACCGTTGATGTTTGTGCAATCCTGAATGATAGCTTTGCCAAATGTTACTTTGTAACCGAGAGCAGATGGCTTACCATTTGCTGGCCAGTTGTAGTTGTTGCCTTTGTTAGAATCAGCAGTACACTTCTTCATAGTAACAACACCACTCTGGTTGTTTCTATCAAATCCGTTTGCATAGTTACCCTTTGCACTACATCCAATTAACTGATGATTTAATGGATCTAAGTGAGCCTTTTCGCCAGGAGTCTTGTTATCAACACCGCCCATCTTGAATCCGTTGCCATCGCCATAGATACCGTTGCAGTATCCGTTGTAGTTAGCCTGACAGTTTACTAAAGTTACAGCACCATGAGCTGCATAGCAATCCCAACCGTCATCACTGTTGTATTCAGCACGGCAGTTTTCGAAGTAGTTGCCTTCGCCACAGTGTAACTTAACAGCGAAACCATCAGCGTTCTCACCCTTTGCATCTGCATTGTGATGCGCATAGCAGCTGTAGAACTTGTTGTTTGCACCACCATTACTTACCTGGAAACCAGCGTCTTCGTTGTATGCGCAAGTTACGTTCTTAAATGTATTGTTAGAACCTGAAACGAAGATTCCGTTATCAGAAGCCTTTATAATTGTTACGTTCTCGATTGTGCTGCCGTTATAAGAAAGAGTAATCCCTCTTCCTGAACTGCCGCTTGTCTGAGAAAAATCAATTGTTGCATTGTTAATACCAGAAATATTAACACCAGCTGGAAGAGCAATTGCACCTGACTTCACTGTACCATCAATTACGATTGTCTGACCAGACTTTGCTTTTTTAACAGCATCAGCAAGTGTCATTCCACCATTCTTAACTGTAAAATCACCTTTTACAGAAGATGATGAACTTGAGCTCTTAGAACTAGATGAGCTTGAGCTGCTTGAACTACTAGATGAAGAACTTGAACTCTTAGAGCTTGAAGAACTACCGTTTGCAGATTCAAATTTGAACTGCTGACATGCATATCCGTTGTATTCCCAAGTCGCGATATTGCTGTTGTTGTCTTTAGACCAACCTGTTACATCGACAGCCTGCTTGTTATTGCTTGTCTTTGTAAGAAGAGCATAAGAACCATCAGCGACTTTCTTTACTTTGAAAATCTGAGCATCTGATCCGTTGTTTGAGCAAATGTCAATGTTTGTACCGTTGTTTGAACCACCGTAGTATACATCCAATACCTTATCAGTATTTACGCCGCTCTGTAATGTGATGTAGTTACTGCCGAGATTCTTAACATACCATTTCTGTCCGTCAACGCCACTGCCTGCGTTCTGTGCCACGTTCGCAAAATTCTTATCTGAAGAGTTTGTAACCTCCATGTACTTCTGGCTGTTGATATTCTTGATATAATACCAACCGTCCTTAATATAGTTAGAGCTTGTTGCTGCAAATGTGCTCACTGGCATCATGTTAAATACCATTAAAGATGCTGTAAGAGCTGTTCCAAAAAGCTTACCTGCTTTTCTCATAATTGAAAATCCTCCGTTTAATACAATACATATTCTTCGAGGTGCGCGCCGCCTGTATTCAGTAAATTATCATAAATTAGTACAGTTGTAAATTCACAAAAATTCATAAATTTTTCATAAAATAATAGTAATATTGCACAAAATATATCGAAAAATAGTGATTGTGTTATACAAATATACAGAAAAACAGTACTGGCTTAAAATGAATCTAAAGAGAAAATGAAGTGAGGATTCGTGATATTTTTATATGAAAAAATGAGAGCGTATGATATACTTAATAAATTAGTGAGTTTCGCTTTGTTAAAGTGTAAGTGATGAAGTGGGAAATGCAAAAAGGAGACAGATCCATTTATCATTGATCCTTATGACAATAGCATCAAAAACCAAGGGGATACTGAAGAACTGACTCTTTTTACCTGTGCTAACAGAGGAGGTATGCGTTTTGTAGCAAAGTGTGTTTCGACAGTGAAAGGAGCGGCAGATGAAGAATAAAAGAGATCACCTCTGCTAGGTGGAAGAGTTCTAAGGAAACCTGAATTGCTTATGGATAAGACAAGTAAAATCGTACATCAGACTAAAGAAAATTTCATGAATGCAAATTCAGAAGGTGATGTTTTTGAAAAGGTATTCAAAAGCTTTCCTAGTTTCAAAAATATTGTGGTATGGAATTACAATACTTATATACAATTTGTCGAATGTTCAAAAAGATCTGGACAAAAACTACATCGAATTAGAGTGATTATTTTACAAGATATATTAAGTACAGTTGCATCCTATAATAGAGCAAAATTCAGGTTTGAAATGATGATAGACTAACTACAGTGTGAAGCAAATTAGGATTAGATTTTATTGAAGAAGGATGATAGAAAAAACGTCTACAGAGTGATAACCATTGGCTATGAATTTTCAGACTGCACCGGAATCATGGATTATAAATTCCTTGATTCGATCGGTGCAGTTATTACTATAAGGGATAATGATGGTGCTGTAGACAAGGTGAAAATGGCAGGAAATGAGGTTATGTTACGCGATATCTATGAAGGAGATCTTGTGTATTTTCGAAACGATGGTACGCTAGAAAGATGCTTGATTGAACAGCATAGTCATTAAACGAAGTGAAATACTTCTGCAAACAAACAGAAGCTTCGAGTTCTCGAAGAGAATATGCAAGATAATCATTGAAATTTATGAAACTGTATGGTACAATAGTACACAATTAGGGTAATTTTATCCAAATGATTGTATAAATTGCTTAGATAGAAGTCCAAATGACAGAGAGGTAAGTTTTATGGCAGTATCATATAACGGATTATGGAAGTTATTAATCGACAAAAATCTAAAGAAAGTAGACCTGACAAACAAATATGGAATCAGTAGCAGCACGATTGCAAAAATGACAAAAGGTAAGACCGTGTCTATGGATATCATGGAAAAACTTTGCAGGGAATTAGATTGTGATTTCGGGGACATCATCCATTATGAAAAGGACAAGTATGGTGAAAACAATGAGATATAGTGCGGGTATGACTTCTAAGATCTTTGGTTTTGTGGAAAGTAAGAAGATGGCAGAACTATGAGGACGGATGCACTTTTCGGCGAGTTTGTTTATGAAGTATATCGTATGAAAAAGATTCTTGGTGAGCGAGCAATCGAGAATAGAGATCTTAATGATTTCTTTGATGAGAAAGCGGTTCTTATGCAGAGGAATACGCACGAAAGAACAGGATAAAATATCAGTTAGTTTAGAAATTGAATTTGTGCAGACGGTCTGCACAAATTGAAAGGGGAGCCATATGCTTACGACATCAAATGAATATTTGAAAGTGGTACAAGAGATAAATGATTATGTGAATCAGGCAAAATATCGTGCATCTGTAGGTGTAAACAGCGAGGTGATGAAAACGAACATATTTATTGGAAATATCATCATTCGCAATTCAGAGTGGGGAAATGGTTTTATTGATAATCTCTCAAAGGATATGAGAATAAGATTCCCTGGAGCGAAAGGGTATTCTGTTCGTAACCTGAAATATATGAAAAAGTTTGCACAGATTTTTCAAGAGGAAGATGTTGATAAATATGGACTTGGAAGAATTACTTGGAGTCATCATCAGGTACTGATGGGGAAAGTGTCAAGCAAGAAAGAATATGTTTGGTATTTAGAAAAAACGCTTGAGCATGGATGGTCTGTAGACGATTTATCTTCTCAAGCGAAAAGCCAATTATATGAGAGACAGGTAGAAGCCAATAAAATATCAAATTTTGAAACTAGATTACCGTCAGTACAAAACGACATGGTATTGAGTACGATGAAAGACCCTTATATGTTTGATTTTATCAACTATACAGAAGATATGTTGGAAACAGATATTGAAAACGAACTTGTTAAGAACGTGACATCCTTATTGATGGAACTGGGAACAGGTTTTGCATTTATGGGGCAGCAGTATCATCTTGAAGTTGGAGGAAAAGACTTCTACATTGACTTACTTTTTTATAATACAAAACTAAGATGCTATGTCGCAATAGATTTGAAAACCGGGGAGTTTAAGCCAGAACAGGCAGGAAAAATGAATTTTTATTTGTCTGCACTGGATGATCTTGTAAAAGCTCCAGATGATAATCCGTCAGTCGGACTTATTCTATGCAGGGATGAGAATAGAACGATTGCAGAATATGCTTTAAGAGATATGTCAAAACCTATCGGTGTGAGTGAATATCATCTGTGTACGGATTTGCCAGTAGATTTGAAGAAAGCATTGCCTGATCCAGAGGAAATCAGGAGTCGTATTGAAATGAAAAAATAATTTGTGCAGACGGTCTGCACAAATTAGAATGTAACTTCCGAGGCGACACAGAAGGTGGAAGAGAAGACGAAAAAGACTTACTGTCATGTAGGACATTCTGTTCCAGGATTGTTTAAGGGAACACGATATAACGTGGGTGTAGGAAAACTGATAGAGAGTACCGAATTGATTCAGCACAAAGGAATTCTCTATATCACGAATCAGAGAATTATCTTCCAAGCCAAAGAGCAGGGGATTGAGCCATCTACACAGCTTGGAGTGTGGTTTGATACGCATTATCCGGATGCAGAAATGAAACGTATTTATCCGAAAGCAAAGTAGAGATGTGTAATGTATGTATAACATTGCTTATTGTTTATAGAATTCTGGGATAAAAGGTGCTGCAAAATATATAATGATGGAGAGTTATTTTTATAAGAATTTATAGAAAAGGTAAAATGGTTTATAATGCTGGATTTATATGGTATTATTTAATAAAATAGATAGCGTGTCAAAGGTACAATAAACATATATATAAATATTTTTGACACCTGAATATGAAATAGAAAATAACAAAGGAGTTTACGATGCCATTTATTCATTCAAAAGTAACAACAAAGATTACAAAAGAACAGGAAACAACGATTAAAGAGCGTTTAGGACAGGCAATTGCATTGATTCCGGGAAAGTCAGAGCAATGGCTGATGCTTGGATTTGAGCCGGAGATGTCAATGTATTTTCGTGGAGATAATTCACAAGATATAGCGTTTGTAGAGGTTAGTGTATTTGGTTCAGAGAATCCAGAAGCGTTTAACAAGCTGACAGGCGCTATTTGTGACATCTTTAACGAAGTGCTTGGCATTGCTCCAGATCATATCTACGTAAAATATCAGGCAGTTACAAACTGGGGATGGAACGGAGCAAATTTCTAGGATTCAGATTTGCGATAAACACCGCGACGCAATTCATTTGGCAGACAGATACCGGATTTGTGATAGACAAGTTGTTGATAAAGCGATGCTGCATGAATATCATCTTCAAGCAATGCCGCAAACGCAGAAGGTTTTGTAATGATAGGAGCGTCGCAAGTCTTTTTGATTTGTGAAAGATACTTCTGTCCGATAGAATCAAATCCTAAGATACGAATATAAGGTGCGGCGCTACCTATCGTGTAGTGCTGTGCCTTTTCTTTTGTCATATCTAATAAAATGTGACAGATACAGCGGCTAATACGAGAATATGTGTACTGGCGGCTTTTGATACGCATGCAGAAGTCTGATAAAGGCTCACCAATACGAAACTGTTCAGCCATTCGATAAGCAAGTTCTTTTGTCATATCGTAATAGTTATTTAATGCGACTGTGATAGTTTCTTTCTGATAATGATTCTGATAGAAGATAGATTCCATCTTATATTGAAAGAGCGGTGTGCAGTCATCAAAGGTAATCAAGGAATGAAAGTTGTTCTGAATTTGTTCTGCCATCGCAGGCGGCAGCAGTTTATCTATATTGGAAGCAAATATGTCTATTTTATTATTTTCTTGTGTGCTGTCTGACGAAATATTTTGATTGGCAGAATGAATAGGTGGGCATTTGCTGTTTTGTAAAATATTTTCGTGAAGACTGTTTGTTAATACCATGCGAATTGCAGAAGCACTGGGAAGTCCATTGATAGCAGTTTCATGATAGCCGGTGCCATTTCTTGTAATTGTGTGTGCGGTCATTGAAAACTGGTGGCGGTAAATGGATTTTAAATATTCAATTCCTAAAATATTATTCGGTTTAGATAAAACAGAATCTTCAATTACAATCTGTTCTTTTTCACAGTATTTGTGCAGTGCAGACTGTCTTGCGAGAGGAAATGATTTGCCGCTTGCAAGTTCATTTTTTAATAATTCCTGAAAGGTGGCAGGTTCATTTGTTAAAATCTTAGCAATCGCTGATAACGCATCTATATTGCCACATTCACTTCCAAAAACAATAGAATCACACTGTAATGCCTGTAACATACGAATTCCACCGTCAGCAAATTGTTCGGCACTTGAGAGTGCATAGTAAGAAGGCAATTCTATGCAAAGATTTATGCCGGCTTCGATTGCAGCAGCAGCTCGTGCATACTTGCTGATGACTGCAGGTTCACCGCGTTGCACAAAGTCTCCGCTCATCACAGCAATGACACAGTCAGCCTGTGTGATTTTTTTTGCCTCGTTGATGTGATATAGATGTCCGTTATGCAGTGGATTATATTCAGTAATGAGTCCGACAGCTTTCATAATATAAGATTCCTTTCGTTCAATATTAGTCATTGTGCGTTATTATACGGTGTAAGTGACGATTTAGCGTGTTGTAATTCATGAAAATGATACAATGTGTTTGCCGAAATAATTCGATTGTAAATTTGTCTTATACACAGCATCAATTTGTCGAATCAGAAGTGAACAACAAGTAACTATACCGTATGTTTAGGATTCGTATTCAATAATTTGTGTTCATGAATCGGGGGATGCTTCTAACATATATTTGGAATATTATAACGTAAAGAATAGACGGTCGCAATAGATGAAAAAAGTAATAATTTAAAAATGTATAGTTTTTTAAACAAGGAAAAAACTTGTTTTGCTTGTTAATTTGGTATATAATTCCTTTTAGGATTTCAGTGTAACGCTGGAAAATATATCTAATATACAAGGAGGAGTCAGTAATCATGGCATTTATTGACGAAATTAAGAAGAGAGCAAAGGCAGACAAGAAGACAATTGTATTGCCAGAATCAATGGATAAGAGAACATTTGCAGCAGCAGAAGAGATTTTAAAGGAAGGTATCGCAAACCTTATCATTATCGGTACACCAGAAGAAATCGCTGAAAATAGCAAGGGATATGACATCACAGGCGCAACTATCGTAGACCCATTCAACGATCCAAATAAGCAGAAGTATATTGATAAGTTTGTTGAATTAAGAGCAAAGAAGGGTGTTACACCAGAACAGGCACAGGAACAGATGGAAAAGGATTATATGTACTATGCATGTCTTATGTGTAAGTGCGGAGATGCTGATGGTGCAGTTTCAGGTGCATGCCATTCAACAGGTAACACAATCCGTCCAGCATTACAGTTATTAAAGACAAAGCCAGGTATCAGCAGCGTATCAGGTTTCTTCCTTATGGAAGTTCCTAACTGTGAATTAGGCGAAAATGGTTTATTCGTATTCGCTGACTGCGCAGTTAACCCAGATCTTGATTCTGATAAACTTGCAGAAGTTGCTTCACTTTCAGCAGAAAGTTTTAAGAGCTTCGTAGGTGCAGAAGCTAAGGTTGCTATGCTTTCATTCTCTACATTTGGTAGTGCTAAGCACGATAGAGTAACAATGGTAGCAGATGCTGTTAAGACAGCGAAGGAAAAGTATCCAGATCTTAATGTTGATGGTGAACTTCAGTTAGATGCTGCACTTGTTCCAGAAGTAGCTGCATTAAAGGCTCCAAACAGCACAGTAGCTGGTCATGCTAACACATTAGTATTCCCATCTCTTGAAGCTGGTAACATCGGTTACAAGCTTGTTCAGAGACTTGCTAAGGCTGGTGCTTATGGTCCGGTTCTTCAGGGACTTTCAATGCCAGTTAACGATTTGTCAAGAGGATGCTTCGCTGAAGATATCGTTGGTGTAGTAGCTATGACAGCTGTTCAGGCTCAGAATGCTTAATTCGTAAGAATTCCAGTATATTTATTTGTATGCAATATCCCTTATAATTGGAGGGGTATTGTATACATGATTTTGCATACAGAAAATAAAATGAGCTCGTTTGTTGTTTATTGGATGACTGTTTGCACGTATCTAAGAAGCGTACAAAGTATGTTTCTTATAGTTTAAGAATTTAAAGGAGAACATATCAAAATGAATATTCTTGTATTAAACTGTGGTAGTTCATCATTGAAGTACCAGTTAATCAACATGGATGACGAAAGCGTTATCGCAAAGGGACTTGTAGAAAGAATCGGTATCGAAGGTTCTGTACTTACACATAAGCCAACAGGCAAGGACAAGTATGTTGTAGAGCAGCCAATGAAGGATCACAACATTGCTGTTAAGTTAGTATTAGATGCTTTAGTAGATCCAGAACATGGTGTGATTAAGAGTACAGATGAAATCTCAGCTGTAGGTCACAGAGTATTACACGCTGGTGAAAAGTATAAGGAATCTTGCCTTGTAACAGAAGATGTTAAGGCAGTTATCAGAGAGTGCTTCGATTTAGGACCTCTTCATAACCCTGCAAACTTAATCGGTATTGAAGCTGCTGAAGCAGCAATGCCAGGCAAGCCAAATGTAGCAGTATGGGATACAGCTTTCGGCGGAACAATGGAACCTAAGGCATATCTTTATGCAATTCCACGTGAATACTATGAGAAGTATCACATCAGAAGATATGGTTTCCACGGAACAAGCCACAGCTTCGTTTCTAAGGAAACAATTAAGTTCGCAAACCTTGACAAAGACAACGCTAAGGTTATCGTATGCCACCTTGGAAATGGTGCTTCAATCTCAGCATCTATCGGTGGCAAGTGTGTAGATACTTCTATGGGTCTTACTCCATTGGAAGGTCTTATCATGGGTACACGTTCAGGTGACTTAGATCCAGCAATCCTTGAGTACCTTTGCAACCATGAAAATCTTTCAATCGGTGAGATGTTAAATATCTTAAATAAGAAGTCTGGTGTTCTTGGTATGTCAGGTGGAATCTCAAGCGATTTCAGAGATTTAAATGATGCAATGAACAATGGCAATGAAATTGCAAAGCAGACATTAGAGGCATATGCTTACAGAGTAGCTAAGTATATCGGTTCTTATGTAGCAGCAATGAACGGTGTAGATGCAATTACATTTACAGCAGGTGTTGGTGAAAATGCTGTATGGTTAAGACCAATGGTATGCAAGTACTTAGGCTACCTTGGTGTTGAACTTGACGAAGCTGCAAGTGCAGAAGCTATGGGCGTAGAGAAACTTATCTCAACAGCAGATTCAAAGGTTAAACTTTGTGTAATCCCTACAAACGAAGAACTTGCAATTGCAAGAGAAACATTAGCTTTAATCTAATTATTACAAGATTTACAATTAAGTGCCTGAGTTATGTATTTTGACAGATATTTGAATCGTATCATAAAAAATACAAAACTCAGGTATAAAGTTGTTGACAAACGCATATTAGGTGCGTATAATAGGAAAAGTGTGAAAATGAATATATTTTCATACAACAAATAGTGTGAATTGGAGACAATTATGCTAATTGATTTAAGAGATCTTTTATCCGGTACAGAGGATGAACTTGTAGTTTCAGCAGAAGTAGAGATGTCAGTGTTTGACAATGGTATTTCGAAGTATGAGATTACGAAGAAAGAGCCAGTTGTTCTCAAGTTACATAAGATTGGTAAGAACCAGTTGACAGTAACAGGTGAGAGTAAGATGACACTGATGATTCCTTGTGATAGGTGTCTTGATCCTGTGGCAACAGAAGTTGATTATTCAATTGACAAGGAAGTTGATTTAACACAGAGTCAGGAAGATGGGGTAGAAGAACAGGAAGAACAAGACTATATTGATGGATACAACCTCGACGTGGACAAACTTGTTTTCGGAGAAGTTCTGTTGAATTTACCAAGTAAGGTTTTGTGCCGTACGGACTGTAAGGGTCTGTGTATTCAATGCGGTGCGAATCTGAACGTTGCAGAATGCGGTTGTGACAGAGAGTCCTTAGATCCAAGAATGTCTGTTTTCAAAGATATTTTAAACAATTTTAAGGAGGTGTAACCATGTCAATTTGTCCAAAGAATAAATCTTCAAAAGCAAGAAGAGACAAGAGAAGAGCGAACTGGAAGATGAGCGCTCCTAACCTTGTAAAGTGCAGCAAGTGTGGTGCTTTAATGATGCCTCACAGAGTATGTAAGGCTTGTGGATCATACAACAAGAAAGAAATCGTAGCTGTTGACTAATTTGTCGCAGATAGCGATATGTTAAGAGCTTAAGTAAGAATACCTTAGGCTCTTTTTTGCTTAAATTTGACAACATTATGGGAATTTAAGTATGAAAAAGTATAATTTAAATCAAAAAGGAGATTTAACAATGACAGTAGCAGATAAGTTTGAAGAATTGGGTGTAATCCCTGTAGTAGTTATCAATGATGTTAAGGATGCTCTTCCATTAGCAGATGCTTTAGTAGAAGGTGGACTTCCATGTGCAGAAGTAACATTCAGAACAGAAGCAGCAGAAGAATCTATCAGATTAATGCATGAAAAGTACCCAGATATGTGTATCGCAGCTGGTACAGTTCTTACAACAGAGCAGGTTGACCGTGCAGTAGCAGCTGGTGCTTCAATCATCGTAAGCCCAGGTTTTGATCCGGAAATCGTTGATTACTGTATCTCTAAGAACATTGAAGTTTGCCCAGGTCTTGTAACACCATCTGAAATGGCTCAGGCTGTTAAGCGTGGTTTAACAAGAGTTAAGTTCTTCCCAGCTGAAGCAGCAGGTGGACTTAAGATGATTAAGGCTATGTGTGCAGCTTATACACAGGTTCGTATCATGCCTACAGGTGGTATCAACGCTCAGAACATCAAGGAATATCTTGAATGTGATAAGATTTTCTGTTGTGGTGGTTCATGGATGGTTAAGGGTGACTTAATCAAGGCTGGTAAGTTCGACGAAATCAAGGCTATGACAGAAGAAGCTGTTAAGATTGTTAAGGAAATCCGTAACAAGTAATTAGAATATATAATTACATAGTATTATAAGGAGTATTGTACAGTATTTGTGCAGTACTCCTTTTATTATGGGAAAAATCGTTTCTATAATAGGGAAATGAAATGCTCTTTAGGATATACATTTTGCACAATCCGGAATTCGTTGTAATGCGATTTCTCCGGGATTCTATGCGGCGGAGCAGAATCATGATTTATTGGGGGCAACGCTATTTTTGGCGAATAGTGGTGTGTAAACAGATGTAACTGGTACGGAACGATAGGGGGATTCTGTTGAATAACATTTGATTGATTTCTTGCAAATAATAGTAATTTATAGTAAAATAATTTTGTTTATTATAAATAATAATAGAAATGTAATTTTATCGTAAGAATGGATAGAATTAAGAATGAGGACGAGTATGGCAGAATCAGTAAGTGTTGCATTGGATGCAATGGGCGGAGATAATGCACCGGGCGAGATTGTGAAAGGTGCCGTTGATGCTGTAAATATGGATAATACGATTCATGTATATTTGGTTGGTAAGCAGGATTTGGTAGAAGCAGAGCTGCGTAAATATACATATCAGAAAGAACAGATTGATATTGTGGATGCACCGGATGTGATAGAGACAGGTGAACCGCCGGTTATGGCAATCAGACGTAAGAAAGAGTCGTCACTTGTGAAAGCGTTAACGATGGTAAAAGAAAAGAAAGCAGATGCGTTTGTTTCAGCAGGAAGTTCGGGAGCAATCTTAGTTGGCGGTCAGGTTATTGTTGGCAGACTTCCGGGAGTTGAAAGACCACCGATGTCACCACTGATTCCAACGGCAAAGGGTGTGTCATTATTGCTTGATAGTGGTGCAAATGTAGATTCAAGACCTTCTTTTCTAGTACAGTGGGCGAAGATGGGTTCTATTTATATGGAAAATGTCGTAGGAATTAAGAATCCGAAGGTTGCGATTGTCAATGTCGGTGTGGAAGAAGAAAAGGGCAATCAGCTCGTAAAAGAGACATATCCGTTGTTGAAGGCTTGCAAGGATATTAATTTTGTTGGAAGCATTGAAGCAAGAGATATTCCAAATGGAGATGCGGATGTTATTGTCTGTGATGCTTTTGTTGGAAATGTTATCTTGAAGTTATATGAAGGATTGGCTAAGACACTTCTTAGTAAGATTAAGGGTGCTTTTATGAGCAGCTTGAAGTCTAAGATTGGTGCATTACTTGTAAAGGGCTCTTTAAAAGATACCTTAAAGTCTTTTGATGCGACTGAATATGGTGGTGCACCGCTTATCGGACTGAATGGTCTGGTTGTGAAGACACATGGCAATGCCAAAGCGAAAGAAATCCGCAACTCAATTTTACAATGTAAGAAGTTTAAGGAAGAAAAGGTAACGGAAAAAATTACAGAATCGATTCAGCATAATCCATTAGAGGATGAAGCCTAAACGCGAATAACAGGTTATAGTTAAATGAGCTGGAGAATCAATTTTGCATTACAAAAGATTGTATTTCATATGTTCTATAAGATGTATGAATGAGAATATATTTTCATAAAAAAATAGGCGCAAAGCGCAGAATGGAGATTATTATGGAATTTGAAAAGTTACAGAAAATTATTGCAGGCGTATTAAATGTAGAAGCATCAACAATTACACCGGAGACAACATTTGTTGATGATTTGCATGCAGACTCATTAGATGTATTCCAGATTATCATGGAAATCGAAGAAGAATTCTCAATTGAGATTCCGGATGATGCAGCAACACAGATTGTAACGGTTGCAGATGCGGTAGCACAGATTCAGGAAGCAACCCGTTAATTTGTTTGAGGATTTATCGTATGCTGACATTGAAAAATAGTTATGCACACAGTTCAAATAGACTAGATTTGAAGATAGGAGCAATGAAATATCTTTAAATCTAGTTTGTTGCCTTTAAAGACGCAGGTGTCAAAAGGTGCCTTTATGTTTAATAGCACTTTTTGACACTTGAATTTTATAAGAAATAATGAAAAAATATATTGAAGGAATTTTAAAGTTTAAGAAGAAAGAGGATATATGAGACACAATACAGATTTAGAAGGTTTTCAACAGATTATCGGTTATCAGTTTCAGAATAAGAATTTACTGATGAATGCTTTGACACACAGCTCTTATGCAAATGAAAAGAGAACGGTTCATTATAAGGACAATGAGCGTTTGGAATTTTTAGGAGATGCAGTGTTAGAACTAACTTCAAGTGATTACATTTATAAGAATCATGCGGATATGGACGAGGGTAAGATGACAAGACTTCGTGCAAGTATCGTATGTGAACCAACGCTTGCATTGTGCGCAAAGGATATTCATTTGAGTGAGTATATTATGTTGGGCAAAGGAGAAGACCAGACCGGAGGACGGAAGAGAGCATCAATTGTATCAGATGCATTTGAAGCATTGATTGGAGCAATTTATTTAGATGGTGGTTTTGCTAGTGCAAAAGAATTTATTCTTAAGTTTGTAATGACAGATTTAGATGATAAGCAACTCTTTTATGATAGCAAGACTATCTTGCAGGAGGTTGTTCAGGCAAGAGGATTAGAAGTGGAATATACATTATTGTCTGAATCAGGACCGGAACATGATAAGACATTTGAGGTGGCAGCGTCTGCCGGCGATTTATTCCGTGTAGAGGGAAAGGGCCATACAAAGAAGGCTGCACAGCAGCAGGCAGCTTATAATGCGTTGCTTCAATTAAAGAAGAACGGTGTTGAATTTAAACTGAAAGGGAAGTAATGCATGTATTTAAAGAGTATTGAGGTTCAGGGCTTTAAGTCATTTGCAAATAAGATTGTATTTGATTTTCACAATGGTATTACCGGAATCGTAGGACCAAATGGATCAGGAAAGAGTAATGTTGCGGATGCGGTGCGCTGGGTACTTGGTGAGCAGAGTGCAAAGCAGCTGCGTGGTACAAAGATGGAAGATGTTATCTTTGCCGGTACGCAGAATCGTAAGCCGGTGGGATTTGCATATGTGTCAATTACGTTGGATAATGCAGACCATGCACTGCCGGTAGATTATGATGAGGTTACGGTTACCAGACGTGTTTATCGTTCCGGCGAGAGTGAGTATCAGATGAATGGACATGCCTGTCGATTGAAGGATATTTCAGAGTTATTTTACGATACAGGTATTGGTAAGGAAGGATATTCCATTATCGGTCAGGGACAGATTGATAAGATTCTGAGTGGTAAGCCGGAAGAACGCAGGGAATTATTTGATGAAGCAGCAGGTATTGTTAAATATAAGCGACGCAAAGCAACTGCACAGAAGAAACTTGAAAATGAGCGTGCGAATCTGGTTCGTGTCAATGATATTTTATCAGAATTAGAGAAGCAGGTTGGACCATTAGAAAGACAGTCTGAAAAGGCGAGAGAATATTTAAAATTAAAAGAAGATTTGAAAGTCTATGATGTCAATGCATTTCTTCTTGAAACAGACCAGTTACAGGAAGATGTAAAAGGACTGAAAGAGAAGATTGAAATTGCAACGAATGATTTCAATCAGGCACAGCAGTCCTTAGATGCAACAAAGACAGAATACGAGAAGGCGGAAGAACAGTTAAACAGCATCAATACAAAAATTGATGAGATGGCAGAGAAACAATCCAATGCTGAAATTGAAAAACAGCGTTTGGAGGGTCAAATTAATGTATATTTTGAACAGATTAAAACAATCGAATCCAATAATACACATTACCAGAATCGTACAGATACCATTGCGAAGGACATTGCAGCACGGAATAGTGAATTAGAACAGAATCTTGCACAGAAAGCAGCATTACAGGAAGAACTTGCAACTTATGAGAAACAGCAGCAGGATATGAGTGATACGCAAAGTGACTTGCAGGAGGAAATTGCGCAGTTATCGCAGAAATTAGAACAGGCACAGGGAGCAATTTATCAGATTCTGAATCAGAAGTCTACAATCAAGGCGGATAATGAACGTTTTCAGACGATGTTAGAACAGTTCAATATTCAGAAGGCAGAGTTGAGTAGTAAGATTCTGCAGGGAAAGAGTACAGAAGCTGCGCAGGATAATGTGATTCGTAAATATGAGCAGACATTACACGACACAGAAACAGACATTGAACAGATTCAACAGGGGATTCAGGATAAAAATAAGCAGGTGGCGACAATCAAAGAACAGCTTGTGCAGTTACAGGCACAGATTGACCGTACACAGCAACAGTATCATCGGGAGAAGTCTCGTTTAGAGTCATTAATTAATATCACAGAACGATATGACGGATATGGCAATAGTATTCGTAAGATTATGGAGCAGAAAGAAAATAATGCAGGAATCTTAGGCGTTATTGCAGATATTATTAAGGTAGAAAAGAAGTACGAAGTTGCGATTGAAACGGCACTTGGCGGTACCATTCAGAATATTGTAACAGATAATGAACAGACTGCAAAAGGACTGATTCAGTATTTAAAAGAAAATCGTTTCGGACGTGCGACATTTTTACCATTGTCATCACTTCAGGTACGACAGACTTTAGAACAGGATGCGTGTATTCATGAGAAGGGTGTTATCGGCGTTGCAAGTAATCTGGTGCATGTATCCTTTGAATATGAAAAGTTAGCAAAGTATTTACTTGGAAGAATTCTTGTGGTAGATACCATTGATAACGGACTTGCGATTGCAAGAAAGTATCGTCATAGTCTTCGAATTGTAACACTCGAAGGGGAACAGCTCAATCCGGGCGGTTCGATGACCGGTGGTGCATTTAAAAATGCAAGTAATTTGTTAGGACGTCGTCGTGAAATTGAGGAGTTGAAAAAGAGTGTTGGCGAAGTTAGCAAATCTGTGACAGAGACAAAAGAACAGGTTGCCAATTTACGTAAGGACAGAGATGAACTTCGCAGTCAGTTAGAAGAAGCGAACAAAGAGCTTCGTGCAAAGCAGATTGAAAAGAATACTGCACAGATGAATGTGAAGCAGGCAAAACAACGGAAAGAAGAAATTGTTGCATCTTACAGAGATTCTTCATTGCAGATTGGTGCACTGGAACAACAGATTAAGGACACAGAAGCAAGTTTAAGCCGGGTAAGTACGAATTTGGAATCATTAGATACGAAGAATTTGGATTCCCAGAAAGAAATGGAAGAATTAAATAAGCAGCTGGAAGAAAAGAAACAGTTAGAATCAGAGCAGAACGCAAAGGCGGAGGAGAGCAGATTAGCACTGGCATCTTCAGAACAGCGGCAAGGATTCTTAGATGAGACAATTGCCCGTATTCAGTCAGAGATTGCAGCAATGCAGACAGAGAGCAGACAATTGCAGGATAAGATGCGTTCAACAGATGATGAGATTGCAGCGAAGCAGTCAGAAATTGCAATGGTTCAGGAACAGTTGAAGCAGTCTACAATTACAATGAACGACTGTGCGGCAAAGATAGCTGGCTTAAAAGAAGACAGACAGGAAGTACAGGATAGTCACAAGGCGTTCTTTGACAAACGGGAACAGATTAGTAATCAGATTAATGCATTGGATAAGGAATGTTATCGTTTGAATGGTCAGAAAGAAAAGTTAGAAGAACAAAATGATCGTTTGGTTGAATATATGTGGACGGAATATGAGATTACATATAGTTATGCAGAAGAATTGCGAAATGATGCATATGAGAACCTGTCAGAGTTAAAGAAGCAGATTCATGTATTAAAGTCGAATATTCGTAATCTTGGAGATGTCAATGTCAATGCGATTGAAGAATTTAAAGAAGTCAATGAACGTTACACGTTCTTAAAAGGGCAGCATGATGATTTAATTGAAGCAGAGAAATCATTGGTTCAGATTATTGATGAATTGGATCAGGGCATGCGCACACAGTTTACGGAAAAATTTGAAGAAATTCGTGTGGAATTTGATAAGGTATTTAAGGAACTGTTTGGCGGTGGTCGTGGTACGATTGAACTTGCAGAGGGAGAAGATATTCTCGAAGCAGGTATTACGATAATTTCGCAGCCACCGGGAAAGAAGCTGCAGAATATGATGCAGTTATCTGGTGGAGAAAAGGCACTCACGGCGATTTCGCTGTTATTTGCAATTCAGAATTTGAAGCCGTCTCCATTCTGTCTGTTGGATGAAATTGAAGCTGCGCTGGATGATTCAAATGTAAGCCGTTATGCAAATTATTTGCATAAGCTGACAGAACATACACAGTTTATTGTTATTACACATCGACGTGGTACGATGACAGCAGCAGACCGTTTATATGGTATTACGATGCAGGAGAAGGGTGTATCAACGCTTGTATCCGTAGATTTGATACAGGATGACTTGGATAAAAAGAGAGCTTAATAAAAAGGTGGGCGAATTAGTAAATTCAGCAAATGATGCATTGAAATCAGAGGTTAGCACAATTCTTGCAAAAGGGAGAAGAATCTGTTCAGGCAACGGCGAAGCAGGAGATTTCAAGAGTAATTGAAAATTATAATTGTCAGTTAGCAGGAACCACAGCAAATGACAATGGAACAGAGGTAGATAAGAGCAAAGATAAAACAGGTCTTGCCGGTGGTATTACGATGAATTATAAAGAGTATCTAAAAGTATTC
>AUXO013952639.1_pt1 | contig 17932 bp, 14 predicted proteins | sample 768731 | NCBI WGS metagenome assembly AUXO01 (sample SAMN02715735, study PRJNA202380) | gut metagenome | biome: sheep rumen | host: Ovis aries | place: New Zealand: Palmerston North
AAAGGTGTAGGTAGTTCTAAGAACGGCCGCGAGAGTGCAGCTCAGCGACTGGGCATCAAGATTTTTGGCGGTCAGAAGGTATTGGCAGGCAACATCATCGTTCGTCAGCGCGGCTCAAAGCACAATGCTGGCAATGGCGTTGCCATGGGTAAGGATGACACTCTGTATGCACTTGTTGACGGAACGGTACAGTTCCACAAGGGCAAGCGCGACAAGAGTTATGTTTCAGTAATTCCTGAGCCCCAGGCCTAAGAGACAAACAAACAATACTTATTCCAAACAAACAGAAAGAGACTACCCGCCGGGCAGTCTCTTTTCTTACATGCTATTTTCCCAAAAGCACTATTTCCTGACTATCACGCTACCACTGGCCTGATGGGTTGCCAATATCAGGACTTCGGCAATCTGAACGTGAGCAGGCGCATTGGCTGCAAAGACAGCTACGTCAGCAATGTCATCGCCAGTGAGAGGCTTGATGCCCTGGTAGACGTTGGCAGCCCGCGCCGTATCGCCACGGAAGCGGACGTTGCTGAAGTTGGTTTCCACCAGGCCCGGCTTCAGGTTCGTCACACGCACAGCACTGTCGGCAACATCGATGCGGAGACCGTCGGACAAGGCTTTGACAGCTGCCTTGGTAGCGCAATAGACATTGCCGCCGGCATAGGCAGCATCACCAGCCACAGAGCCAACGTTAATGACATGGCCACTGTTGCGGCTGACCATGTCGGGAACCACCAGGCGCGTCATCGTCAGCAGTCCCTTGATATTGGTATCAATCATCGTCGACCACTCGTCAATGTCACCCTCGTATTCCGGCTCCAAGCCTAAAGCGAGACCGGCATTGTTGACGAGCACGTCAATCGTCTGCCATGCTTCGGGCAGGTTCTCAATAGCCTCCCTGGCCTTCTCGGCATCGCGTACGTCGAACGTCAGCGCCATCACCTCGGTACCCTTCTGCTCCAGCTCGCTACGAATCTCGTTGAGACGCTACTCGCTGCGGGCAGTCAGAATAAGGCGATCGCCATTCTGGGCAAACTTACGGGCACAGGCCAGTCCGATGCCGCTGGTCGCTCCTGTTATCAGTACAGTCTTTTTCATAGAGTCATCAGATGGGGAGTATCAGTACAAAACGGCTTCCTGGTCCGGCAAACTCGGCATCGAGCAGCAGGTCACCACCTAAGCGGCGGGCAATATTCCTGGCTACGGTGAGGCCGATGCCGTCGCCATCGAAGAACTGGTTGAGCTTGACAAAAGGCTCGAAGATGCGTTCACGATCAGCAGCCTCAATGCCAGTGCCGGTATCCTCGACGGTGTAGATGACCTGCATCTTCTCCATATCGACGTTGACCAACAGCCGGACAGTACCTTCAGTCGTAAACTTCAAGGCATTATCCAACAGGTGAGTCAGGGCACGCACAGCCTTATCAAGGTTTGTTGAGAGCATGGTGGCCGCAGCGTCGGGAGCAATGACGGATTCAAACTTCAGGTACTGAGCCTTGTCAATGCCTGAAAGGAGGATGGCTTCGTCGGAGACCTGAGTGACCATGACATTGTCGGTACGCTCCATCGGGGGAAGGTCAGCGGGCAGTTCGTCGAGGTCGAAGACCTTGGCCAGCAAGCCCTGCGACTTGACATCACCAGCAGCACGCAATGCTGCCTGCAGCTGGCGCAGTAATGGCGTCTGGATCTCGTCCTTCTTCTGCTTCTGCTCCTTCAGTGTGTTCAACTCTGAGGTAAGGGTATTGCATCGCTTCTCGAGGGCCTCGTTGACCTGACGTGACTTTTCCTTCTCCTCTTCCATCTTATCGAAGGCCAGCAAGGCCTGCTCATAGCCTTCACCCACGTTGTCGAAATTCTTCTCGAGGGCACGATAGTCTTCGAGCAGTTTCTGCTGCTCGTCAACACGGCGCTGATAGTCGCTGAGCAGCTGCTGCTGTTCGGCAGCCTGCTTGTGGCTGGACTTCAGCTCGAAATAATATGCTATGCCAAGCACAACGGCAATGGCAAGAGCAACGAGGAAAGCGTACAACATATATTACTCAGCTTTCTTTTCAACCTTCATAAACTTGGTAAAGCCCGTCATGGCCAGCACTTTGTAGATTTCAGGGTTCACATTGGTCATCTTGAACTGGCCACGCTGCTGCATGACGGTGCGCATGGTCTTCTGAATGATGCGCAGTCCACTCGAGGCCATGTAGTTAAGTTCAGAGCAATCCATCTCGAGGTCGACGCCTCCGTCGGCCAGTGCGGGCTGGATTTCCTTTTCAAACTCAGGGGCATTCATTGTGTCAATACGCTGTCCGGTCTTGATAATGGTTTTACCATTCTCTTTAATAATCTGTGTCATAGTCGTAAATATTTTAATTGTTATTAATTGTTTTATACTCTTTTTTTTACTGCTCAATCGTCTTCTTCATAGTCAGCAGGTTCCTACCCTCAAGTCGCTGGTAGGTCACCTCGTTCATGATGTTCTTGACGATATAAATACCCATACCTCCAATGTCGCGCTCCATAGGGTTGACATTGGGGTCAGCATCCTCCTTGGCTGTGGGGTCGAACATCTGTCCCCGGTCGCTGAGGGTGAAGGTGAGTTCCTGCCCATGACTCTCAGCCTCCAGCTCGATGTCGGCAGTCTTGCCTTCGGGATACGCATAGAAAATGACGTTTGACACCATCTCCTCGAGCACCAGGTTGAGATTCATCCGGAGTTCCATATCAAGATCCAGTTCGTCGGCAATATCGTCGACAAACTGGTTGACCCGAGCGAGCTCGCTCACCTGATTTTTAATTGATATTTCCTTTCTCATAAGCCTATGTTATTGGTGTTAATAGTATTGGGAACATGGACACACAGCATGGTGAGGTCATCGTTGGGCTCGGCACCGTCACGATGCTTCTCGACTTCCGAGCGTAGCATCTCGATGGTGTCGCGCGAACTGGTGAATGGTGTGTGTGCCAGTATGTCCAGCAGGCGTTCGTCGGTGAACTGCTCCTGCTGGCGGTTTTCGGCCTCGTTGAGTCCGTCGGTATAGACGAACAGCGGACGACCGGCGATTGTTTCAATCTCCTCACCCTCGTACTCGAAGTTGGGCCAGAGTCCGATGGGACAGTTGGGTATCATGTCGATGAAGTCTGCCCTACCCTCGCCTAACAATACCGGGGGATTATGGCCGGCATTGCAGAAATCAAGGTGACCGGTACGTAAGTCAACGAGTCCGAGGAACATGGTAACGAACATCGATGTCTCGTTGTCTTCGCCGGAGAGAGCATCGTTGATGCGCGTGGCAATCTCGGCGGGCTTCATGCCCTGCAGGGCCAGTGTGCGGAAGAGGCGCGTGGCCTGTGCCATGAAAAGCGATGCCGGTACGCCCTTACCACTGACGTCACCAAGGGCAAAGTACAGCTTGTCGGCCTCGTCCTCAGGCTTGTCGGCCGGCATCAGCAGATAGCCGTACAGGTCGCCACCGACCTCCTTGGCGGGATTCATTGAGGCATAGAGGTCCAGGTCAGGACGCTCGGGGAAGCGGCTGGGCACCATGCCCATCTGAATGTTGCGTGCAATGCGCAGGTCACTCTCAATACGCTCCTTGGCAGTGGTAGTCTCTTCCAGCTGGTCATAGGCCGTCAGCAACTCTTCGTGGGTGGCCTGCAACTGGTCGTGAGCGTGCTTAAGCCTGCGGGCAGCTATGGTGCGGAACACGATGAAGATGATGAGTGCCAACAGGATGATGGCAGCAATGAGCAGCGTGTTGCGGAACTGGGTACGCTCCTGTTCCATCTTCAACTCGTCGACGTGGAACATGGTGTTCAGTTCGTTGAGCTGATTCTTGGTGTCGGCACTGCTGATAGAGTCCTTTAGCCGATACATCTCAGCATAAAGTGACGACGACTCCTCAAAGCGGTGCATGCGGCTCAGTATCTTGGCACGCTGCGAAGCCACGGTCAGGAAGATGGCCTTGTCTTCGTCAGGCTGGATAAGACGTAGCCGGCGCGTATTCAGTTCCATCGCCTCGGCAAAGCGCCCTTGGCTGAGACGCAGCTGTCCCATGCAGAACAGCCAGGCCATGCCCTCATAGCTTCGTTCGTTGCCAATACGGTCGCGAGCCTTGCCGAGTATCTGTTCGGCCTCGTCATGACGTTGCTGTCCGATGGCAGCCTGAGCACAGGCAATGTCATAGTAAAACCAGAGCAGGTTCTTCTGCTCGGGAGCAAACTGCGGATTCTCAGCAATGAAGCGGTTGAGGAACTCATGCCACGTCACGGTCAGCTGCTGCAGTTCGGCATACTTGTGCTGCTCGTTGAGGACATCGCCAAGATACGAGAACACCTCGCTCGTAAAGACAGGGATGGGCGACAGTTGTAGCAGCAGTTTCAGACCTTTCTGGTAGGCTTTGGCACTCTCGTCGAGATTGTTCATGTTGAGATAGACATTGCCCATGGTATAGTTGGCTATGCCCATGCCGTAGGTCTCCTGACGCTCCATGGCATCGGCAAACATCTGCTGCACTTCACGCAGTGCAAGGTTTTTACTATTACTATAGTAGATGAGTGAATTGATATAGTATGTCCATACCTCGTAGTAGCAATTCCACTGACGGATGCTGCGCAACTCCTTCATATCCTCATCAAAGTGGTGGCGGATAGAGTCCTGCAGTCCGGCATTATAGTAGGTAGCCATGCGCGCCATGAGCTGCTGCCCCAATTTCCGGTCGTCGTTTTCACGGCGGGCCTGTGAAATGTTCTGGCTAATATCCAGGATTTTTTTCCGGTTACCGTCAATCACGTCGTTGCCAACAGCCCCGAGAGGAAAAAGAATCCCTCCCAGGATAAGGTAGATGGCTGTCATGATTGGGCGTTGCATGGTAAATAGTTTATGTCAGTAGACTGTTGCAGCTAAATCTTCAGTTCCTTCACGATTTCACTCATGCGCTGCATGTTCTTGATACGCATAGGCACCAAGGGCAGTCGCAGTACATTCTTGATATATCCCATCTCGCTGAGCATGGCCTTGACGCCGGCGGGATTGCCGTCAACAAAGAGCAGTGCAAAGAGGTCGATGAACGAGTGGTGAATCTTGCGGGCTGCATCGTACTCGCCACGCATCTGCAACCGTATCATCTTTGAGAACTCACGGGGCAGGGCATTGCCAATGACGCTGATGACGCCTACGGCTCCGCAGCTGACCATGGGGAATGTGAGGGCATCGTCACCGGAGATAACGTCGAAGGTAGAGGGTTTGTTCTTGATAATCTCGTCAACCTGCTCAAGATTACCTGAGGCCTCCTTGATGGCCACGATGTTGTCGCAGTCGCGAGCCAGCCGTACGGTCGTGGCAGCCTGCAGGTTGACACCGGTACGTCCGGGGACGTTATAGAGCACAACGGGCAGCTTGGTGGCTGCAGCGATAGTCTTGAAATGCTGGTAGAGGCCTTCCTGCGAAGGCTTGTTGTAGTAGGGACACACGCTGAGTATGCCGTCAATGCCGTGGAAGTCGGCCGTCTGCAGTTCGCGGACGATGGCAGCAGTATTATTGCCGCCACAGCCCATGAGGACGGGCACCCGACCGCCTACGAGGTCTACCACGAGGTCCTTGATTTTCTGGCGTTCGTCTGTAGTCAGTGTTGGTGTCTCGCCTGTAGTTGCAAGAATGCAAAAGAAGTCGGCTCCGTTGGCCAGCTGATATTCCACCAGACGGATCAGTGACTTATAGTCCACCGAACCGTCTTCCTGAAACGGCGTTATCAGCGCGATACCGAGCCCTTTGAAAATATTACGTACCATATTAAATAAAGAATTCCTTACTAATTTGATGCAAAATTAATAAAAAAATTGGAAATAGACAGCATTTAACGAAAAAAAATGCCCAAACACTATTATTTGGGCATTTTTATGCGGTTTTTACTTATTACAGCTTCCGGAGCACGACAGCCGAGCGGGCCGGAATATAGAGTTTCAGCCACTCCTTATGATCCTGCACATAGAGGGGGTCGTAGTTGGTGAGGTGTGACATGGTGTCGTCGGCAAAGCCATTGCCACCAAACTCCTTGGCGTCAGTGTTGAGCACCACCTCGTAAGTTCCAGTGGGTACCAGGAATCCGTAATCGGTATAAGAACGGTCTGGCGAGAAATTGAAGACGAACACCAGGTCGCCGCGCATGAAGCATAGCACCTTGTCGCCCTCGTCGTGCCATATCTCGGTAACCGGTGTGGCCTGGAAGTTCTTCTGGCTCTTGATGACCTCAAGCATACGACGGTCGAAGTCGCCCAGCCAGTGATAGCAGAGGTCCTTATTGTCGACCAGGTTCCACTGACGGCGGGCATACTTGTAGCTCCAGCCATTACCCTCGCGCGGGAAGTCAATCCACTCGGGATGTCCGAACTCATTACCCATGAAGTTGAGGTAGCCGCCATTGATGGTACCGGCCGTCACCAGGCGTATCATCTTGTGGAGAGCGATACCGCGCCGGGCAATGTCGTTGACATCCTTCTTGGCAAAGTGCCAGTACATGTCGGCATCAATCAGTCGGAAGATGATGGTCTTGTCGCCCACCAGAGCCTGGTCGTGGCTCTCGCAGTACGAGATGGTCTTCTCGTCCGGACGGCGGTTCTTGACCTCCCAGAAGATGCTGGTGACGTTGATGTCCTCGTCACGCACCTCCTTGATAGTCTTGATCCAGTAGTCGGGAATGTTCATGGCCATACGGTAGTCGAAGCCGTAGCCGCCATCCTCGAATTTCGCAGCAAGGCCGGGCATGCCGCTGACCTCCTCGGCAATGGTGATGGCGTTGGGATTCTCCTCATGGATGAGATAGTTGGCCAATGTCAGGTAGCAGATGGCATTGTCGTCCTCGTGACCATTGAAATAGTCGCCATAGCCGCCAAAGGCCTCGCCCAGTCCGTGGCTGTAGTAGAGCATGGAGGTGACACCGTCGAACCGGAAACCGTCGAAGTGGAATTCGCCCAGCCAGTAACGGCAGTTTGACAGCAGGAAGTGCAGCACCTCGTCCTTGCCGTAGTCGAAACACAGCGAGTCCCAGGCCGGATGCTCATGGCGGTCGCCGGGATAGAAGAATTGGTTGGGGTCGCCGGCCAGGTTACCCAGGCCCTCCACCTCGTTCTTCACGGCATGTGAGTGTACGATATCCATGATGACGGCAATACCCATTTTGTGGGCTGTGTCAATCAGTTCCTTCAGGTCCTCTGGGGTGCCGAAACGGCTGGAGGGGGCAAAGAACGAGCTGACATGGTAGCCAAACGAGCCATAATAGGGATGTTCCTGAATGGCCATGACCTGAATGGCATTGTAGCCGTCCGCCTTGACGCGAGGCAACACGTTCTCCGTAAACTCCTTATAGGTGCCTACCTTCTCGGCATCCTGAGCCATTCCGACATGACACTCGTAGATGAGTAGCGGGTCCTTCTTGGGCTTGAAGTTCTTTTTCTTCCACTCGTAAGGTTTTTCCGGGTTCCACACCTGGGCTGAGAATATCTTGGTCTGGTCGTCCTGTACCACGCGGCGGCACCAGGCAGGGATACGCTCGCCTTCACCACCGTTCCAGTGAACCTTCATCTTGTAGAGCTGACCGTGCTTCAGGGCCTTCTCGCTGAGTTTCAGTTCCCAGTTACCGGTGCCCTCTATACGCTTGCAGCGGTATTTCTCGGTTTCCTGCCAATCGTTGAAGTCACCAACGAGATAGATGTCGGTGGCATTGGGGGCCCACTCGCGGAACACCCATCCCCGTGGCAGTTTGTGCAGACCGAAATAGAAATGGCCAGAGGCAAAGTCGGTCAATTTCTGCTTGCCGTTATTCGTCAGCTGGTTGAGTTTCCAGAGGGCATGGTCGTGACGTCCGCGAATGGCATCCTCGAAGGGTTCAAGCCATGAGTCGTTCTGCACCAGTCCGATATGCTTAGGGGCTTCAACCTCCGTTTTTGCCTGTTTCCTGGCGGGAGTCTTTTTGGTGGCTGTAGCCTTCTTCGTTGTCGTGGTTTTCTTTGTTGTTGCCATAATAGTCAAAAAAATGGGAGTTAAGCCTTTACCTTGAATATAGCCTTCTTAAGTTCGGCGACACCGGATATGCAGGGAGCATGGCCGTCCTGGGGGAAGAAGATAGCCATCATGCCGGGCTGGCAGGTGATGTAGCTGTCGGCAGCCAGGTCTGGAATCTTCGTGATGTCCTTCTCTGCATTGTATTCAGCCTGGGGCAGCAGGTCGCGCTGAGTATAGCCGAAAGTCTCGGCAGCGGTAATAGGTATCTGGATATCAATCATCTTGTTATGAGTCTCGATGACGGCTTGGTCTGGGGTCTTACCCTTTGCCATCTGGACATTCACAAAAAGGTCTTTACCCTCGATTTCATACTTGCCCGGCTCCAGGGTGTTAAGGTCGTGCTGCTGGATAAACTCCACTACCTTGGCAAACAACGGGTTCACCTGGGCATAATTCTTCAGATTCTCAATTTTGTCAATAATCATAGCGCTTTTAAGTTTTTGAATAATATTATCGATTGTTATGAATGTCAGGTCAATCCACCTGGCGCTTGCCCCTGATGTAAGTGCCTTGGGCTATGATGTTGCCGTTGCGGTCCTTCTCGACGAAGCGGCCGTCACGGCGGTCGTCCACATAGGCACCCTCGAAGCGCTTGCCCTCTTTGTCCTCCTCGATGGCGGGGCCGTTGCGCTTGCCCTGCCTGAAGTGTCCCTTGAACTTGGAGCCGTCGGCATAGCGGGCTATACCCTCGCCGTCAATCTGTCCGTTCTGGAAGTGGCCTTCAAAGACGTCGCCGTTCTTCATCATCAGCTTGCCGCGTCCGTTAGGCTTGTCCTGCTTCCATTCGCCCTGATACTGGTTGCCGTTTTTCCAGACCAGCATGCCTTGTCCGTGCTTGGCACCCTGCAGGAACTGTCCCGTATACTTGTCGCCGTTGGCATAGCGGAAGACGCCCTGTCCCGTGCGTTCGCCCGTCACGTAGTCGCCCTCGTACGTATCGCCGTTCTGGAACTTGTAGATGCCCTTGCCATGCTGCACGTCGTTCTGCCACTGGCCTATATAGATGTCGCCGGAGGCATAGCGGTACGTACCTTTCCCTGAGCGCTGGTTGTCTTTCCACTGGCCGGTGTAGCTGGAGCCGTCGCCCCAGTCAAACTCGCCCTTGCCGTTCTTCATGTCGTTAGCCCATTCGCCATTGTAACAGGCACCGCCCTTATGGGTGTAGCGTCCCTGGCCGTGGCGCTTGTTCTGCCGCCAGTTGCCGTCGTAGACATCACCGTTATAGTAATACATGGTGCCGTGACCCTCCTGGTCGTCACGATACCAGAGGCCGTCATAGCGGTTGTTGTTCTGGAAGTAATAGATGCCCTTGCCGTGCTGGTGGTCCTGCATCCATTCGCCTTCGTACTTCTCGCCGTCGGTAAATGTGTAGACGCCAAAGCCCTGGCGCTTGCCCTTCACGTAGCTTCCCTCATAGGTGTCGCCGTCCTTCCATATCGTGCGTCCCTTGCCGTGAGGCTTGCCGGCCTGCATTTCTCCCTTATACTCGCCCCCGTCTTTCATCTTGTAGGTGCCCAGCGTGATTTTCTGGGCCTGAAGCGAAAGTGGAACTACTGCTGTAAATATTAATAATAATGTATGTCGTATCTTCATTTTTGTATCTTCTGACTCATTTAACTTTGCAAAGATACGAAATAATTCATAATTCTTCATGCACAATTCATATTTATTTTGTAATTTTGCAGAAAATTTAAGAAATATGAAATTCATTACTATCATTCCTGCACGCTATGCCTCCACACGTTTCCCGTAGGTGTCGCCGTCCTTCCATATCGTGCGTCCCTTGCCGTGAGGCTTGCCGGCCTGCATTTCTCCCTTATACTCGCCCCCGTCTTTCATCTTGTAGGTGCCCAGCGTGATTTTCTGGGCCTGAAGCGAAAGTGGAACTACTGCTGTAAATATTAATAATAATGTATGTCGTATCTTCATTTTTGTATCTTCTGACTCATTTAACTTTGCAAAGATACGAAATAATTCATAATTCTTCATGCACAATTCATATTTATTTTGTAATTTTGCAGAAAATTTAAGAAATATGAAATTCATTACTATCATTCCTGCACGCTATGCCTCCACACGTTTCCCTGGCAAACCGCTTGCCATGCTGGGCGGCAAGCCCGTCATACAGCACGTCTACGAACAGGCTGTCAGCGTACTGCCAGAGGCTTATGTAGCTACTGACGACCAGCGCATCTTCGACTGCGTACAAGCATTTGGCGGCCAGGCTGTCATGACGCGCTCCGACCACAAGAGCGGCACCGACCGCATCCAGGAAGCCGTGGAACATATCGGCACTGATGCCGATGTCATTATCAACATCCAGGGCGACGAGCCCTTTGTCGATGCCTCGCAGCTTAAGACGCTGATGCAGCTCTTCGACGACCCTGCCACCCAGATTGCCACGCTGGGCAAGCCCTTTGACACGATGGAGGCTGTCCAGAATCCCAATTCCCCCAAGATTGTCTGCGACCTTCATGGCTTCGCCCTCTACTTCAGCCGCTCGGTCATCCCCTTCGTGCGCGACGCTCAGCCATCAACCATCAGCCATCAACCATCCCCCCTCCCCTTCCCCTATCTCAAGCACTTAGGACTCTATGCCTACCGGCGCGAGGTGCTCCGCGAGGTAACACAGCTGCCCCAGTCGCCCCTGGAGAAAGCCGAGAGTCTGGAACAGCTACGCTGGCTTCAGAACGGCTACCGCATACGGGTGGGTATCACGCATGTTGAGACCGTTGGCATCGATACGCCTGAAGACCTCGAACGCGCCAAGCAGTTCCTCAAGAAGCGTCGTTAGAACCATGTAAAGTTCTGTTTTTATAGAAAATGTAAGGACAAAAGCACATATTTTGCCCTTAGAATTTGGCTGTCTCGGAAAACTGTCGTACTTTTGTATCCGAATATGTTACAACTGCCTGTAATCATTAGAAAGACCTTGTCAGTACGTATTGCCCTGATGGTGGTGTCGGCCATGGCTGTTTTGCTCATGGCCTCTATGGTTGTCATCCTGATTTATTCCAGGAATGCCGTCAAGGACGAGACGTTCAACAAAGCCATCCAGACTCTGGAAAGCACCAATATGCGCATTGACAACATCCTGCTGAGCGTTGAACAGACCACCGGAAACATCTTTTTCAGCATGATGCCCCATCTGGACAATCCCGACATGATAGCTGTCTACAGCCGCAAGCTGGTGGAGGCTAATCCCTATGTGGCGGGGTGTGCCATTGCCTTCAAGGAGGACTACTTCAAGGAGCACAGACGGTTTATGGCCTACGTCCATCATGCCGACAGCGCAGGTAAGGCCTATGTCGGTACGGACATCGTGCCTGACGACATGTTTGGCGACTCACACTACACGGAGCAGTTCTGGTATACCCGCCCCATGGAGACAGGCAGGGGCGGATGGCTCAACCCGCTCACTGGCCTTGTCGGCGACGAGGCTCCCATTCTCACCTACAGCCTGCCTATCTACAAGGCTCCTACTCCCACGTCACCATACAATGAATGGCAGAGGGTGGGTGTCATCGGGGTTGACGTCTCGCTCAGCCTGCTGTCCGAAATTGTCAGCGATGCCAAGCCTTCCCCGAATTCCTACTGTACGCTGCTCGACTCCGACAGCACATTCATCGTTCATCCCGATGACGACAAGCTGAGAAGCCAGACCATGCTGCTCTTGCAGGATCAGTCGGCGCGCGATGCCGCCCTGGCCATGCTGTCTGGACGGACCGGCTACCAGCCCTTCAGCATGCAGGGCCAGGACTACTACCTGTTCTACAAGCCCTTCCAGCGCACAGGCATACCGGGCATTCCCGTCGACTCGCTTTCATGGAGTGCGGGCATCATCTATCCCAAGGCCGACATGTACGGGCAATTCAACCAACTGACGTTAGCGGCCATCGTCATTGCCATCTGCAGCCTGCTGCTGCTTTACGCCCTCAGTCGGCTGTTCATCCACCGTCAGCTGCTGCCACTCGACATGCTGTCTGACCAGGCTCAGCATATAGCCGACGGACAATACAACACGCCAATACCCGTCAGCGACCGTCCTGACGAGGTGGGACGACTGCAAAACCACTTTAGCATGATGCAGCAGTCGTTGGCAAACAACATCGGAGAACTGGAACATCTGACAGCCACTCTTGAGGCCCATAGTGACAGTCTGCGCCAAGCCTATGCACAAGCCCAAAAAGCCGACCGCATGAAGACCGCCTTCCTCCACAACATGACCAACCAGATGATAGCCCCGGCTGAAGCTATCGAACAGGACATCACCCTGCTGTGCGACTCCAGCCAGGTCAAGGATAAGGAGACTGCCAGCCGGCTGGTAACCTCCATTCAGCAGCATGGCGACACCATTGCCCAGCTGCTGAAGAATCTTCTCAATATCTCCGACGAGGAAAAGGGAAAGGAGGTGGCCGATGCTTAGCAACCTGCGCAAGTCGTTTACGGCCAGATTGGGCCTTGGCATCACGTTTTTCGCACTGCCTATATTCCTGATAGCCCTGGGCGTGCTGTTCCAGCTGTCGCGCCACATGATCCGACTGGAGGCCGTCGGACGGGCTACCAGCGTGCTCAATGCCACCATGGAGCGCATCAGCCGCAACCTGCTCGTCATCGAAAATGCCACCAACTCCAACACCTGGCAGATTGAGCAGTCGTTCACGCCCCAGGCCATTCAGGGCTACTCCAACCTCATCGTCAGGCTCAATCCGCTCATCGACGGCTGTTCCATCACTGCCAGGCCCGATATGTTTCCAGAGCATGGACGCCACTTCTCGGCCTACACCATCAGGGACCACGACTCCATACGTTCCGTCATAGAGGAACCCTATGACTACTATACGAAGGCATGGTATAAGACCCCCTACGAACAGGACAAACCCTGCTGGGTGGTGTACTACGACAATGCCGACTCTATCGCCGTCTCGCTCGACGGACTGCTGGCTTCCTACGGACGCCCGTTATATAGTGCTGACAGCACCTTCCTGGGCGTCATCTCCACAGACCTCTCACTGCTACGGCTTTCGCAGGTCCTGACGGAACAGAAGCCCTACCCTCACTCCTACTTCATGATGGTCGACGACGAGGGGCACTACATCGTTCATCCCGATTCCTCGCGGCTCTACAATCAGACCATATTCACCAATGCCGACCCCAGGGAGAATGCCGACATCTTTGCCCTGGGACATGAGATGACCAAGGGCCGGACCGGCCACTTTGCCGTCAAGCTCGACGGGCAGCACTGCCTTGTATGTTACCAGCCTGTTCCCAACACGAACTGGAGCCTGGCCATCGTCTGTCCCGACACTGACGTGCTGGCCAGTTTCCACCGCCTGACCTATATCGTCATACCGCTGCTCATCATTGGTACGCTCGTCATCCTCATCCTCTACGGCAAGGCCGTTTCCCGCTACATACAACCGCTCAACGCCCTGCTGGAGAAGACACAGGCAATAGCTGCGGGCAACTTGGAGGTACACATCCGGAAATCCCAGCGCGAGGATGTCATCGGCCATCTGCAGAACAGCTATGTCCGCATGCTCAGGTCACTCCAGTTCCACATAGGCAGCGTCCAGTACACCACCACCCAGGCACAGCAGCGTAACGAGGAACTGGCCGAGGCCACCCGTCTGGCCCAGGAGGCCGACAAACAGAAGACGACCTTCATCCAGAACGTGAGCCACCAGATACGCACACCGCTGAACATCATCCTGGGCTTTGCTCAGGTGCTGCGCGACACCATCGGCGAAGGCCTCACAGAGGATGAGAGCAAGAGCATTGCCGACATACTGAATCATAACACCAAGCACCTGAACCGCATGCTGCTCATGCTCTTCGACAGCTCGGATTCCGGCCTCTCGGAGGAACTGAACAGCTCAGAGCAAGAGGAAGTGGTCTGCAACGACGTCATCCGCGAAGCAGTAGACTTCACCCACATGCACTACCCCAGCATGCCCATCCAGGTCAAGTCAGAACTGCCCGACGACTTCACCATCCAGGGCAAGCGCCTCTACCTGATGCGCACGCTGCGCGAACTGCTCTACAACGCGGCCAAGTATTCTGACGGCCAGCACATCAGTCTCATTGCCACCCAGACACCTGAGACGGTCCGCTTCATCGTCGAGGATACGGGCAAGGGCATCAGCGAGTCCGACCGCCAGCACATCTTCAAGTTCTTCGATAAGGTCGACGACCTCACGGAAGGTCTCGGACTGGGGCTGCCACTGGCCAAACGGCACGCCCAGAACCAGGGCGGCGACATCATGCTCGATGCCGACTATCACGACGGATGCCGCTTCATACTGGAACTGCCACGCTCTTAAATAAATAAGGTATAGGCTGGCGAACCCGGCATAAACATGCACGAAAAATGCATGGCGATTATTTTTTTTGCGAGATGCTTGGTGATTTGCTATTTTCTTTGTACCTTTGCAGCCCAGAATGAATCCAACAATCACAGCAAACGATATGACAAAAAAACTAAAAAAGGTGCTGGTATTAGGTTCGGGCGCCTTGAAAATCGGACAAGCTGGTGAGTTTGACTATTCTGGCTCCCAGGCACTCAAAGCATTGCGCGAGGAAGGCATCTCTTCCGTGTTAGTAAACCCCAACATCGCTACGATTCAGACCTCTGAAGGTATTGCCGACAAGGTGTACTTTCAGCCTGTCACCACGCACTTCGTGACGGAAATCATCAAGAAGGAGCGTCCTGACGGCATCCTGTTGGCCTTTGGCGGACAGACTGCCCTGAACTGTGGCACGGAACTCTACCAGACGGGGGTACTCCAGGAGTATGGTGTCGAGGTGCTCGGCACGTCTGTGGAAGCCATCATGAATACGGAAGACCGCGACTTGTTCGTCAAGAAACTCGATGAGATTGAACTGAAGACGCCCGTCAGCCACGCCGTCGAAAACATGGACGACGCGCTGAAGGCAGCCCACGAGATTGGGTTCCCCATCATGATCCGTTCGGCCTACGCCCTGGGCGGACTCGGCTCCGGCATCTGTCCCGACGAGAAAGCCTTCCGTGAACTGGCCGAGAGCGCCTTTACCTTTGCCCCGCAGATTCTTGTCGAGGAGTCGCTGAAGGGCTGGAAGGAAATCGAATTCGAAACCATCCGCGATGCCAACGACCATTGCTTCACCGTGGCCTCGATGGAGAACTTCGACCCCCTGGGCATCCATACCGGCGAGTCCATTGTCGTTGCTCCTACCTGCTCGCTCACCCCTGACCAGGTGAAGATGCTGCAGGAGATTACCATCAAGTGCGTGCGCCATCTGGGCATCGTTGGCGAATGTAACATCCAGTTTGCCTTCAATGCCGAGACCAATGACTACCGCATCATCGAGATCAACGCCCGCCTGTCGCGCTCGTCGGCACTGGCATCCAAGGCCACGGGCTATCCGCTCGCCTTCGTGGCTGCCAAGATAGCCCTGGGCTACACGCTCGACCAGATTGGCGAGATGGGTACCACGTCGAGTGCCTACGTAGCACCGAGTCTGGACTACATGATTTGCAAGATTCCGCGCTGGGACCTGACGAAGTTCGCCGGTGTCAGCCGCCTGATAGGCTCGTCCATGAAGTCGGTAGGCGAAATCATGTCCATCGGCCGCTCGTTCGAGGAAATGATACAGAAGGGCCTGCGCATGATTGGCCAGGGTATGCACGGTTTCGTGGGCAACGACCACACCAAGTTCGACAACCTGGACCAGGAACTGGCCAACCCCACCGACCTCCGCATCTTTGCCATAGCACAGGCGCTGGAGGAGGGCTACAGCATCGAGCGCATCGAACAGCTGACCAAGATTGACGTCTGGTTCCTGGAGCGCCTGAAACATATCGTCGACCTGAAGCACCAGCTGCAGCAGTATGACAAACTCGAGGACCTGCCCGACCAGCTGCTCCTGGAGGTGAAGCGTTGCGGATTCTCCGACTTCCAGATTGCCCGGTTCGTGCTGAAGCCCAAGACCACCAATATGGAGAAGGAAAACCTCGAGGTGCGCAGCTACCGCAAGGAGCGTGGCATCATGCCGTCCGTGAAGCGCATACCCACCGTGGCCTCCGAGCATCCCGAACTGACCAACTACCTCTATTTCACCTATACGCATACGCCGGCCTTCGGCAATCCCGAGGGCGAACAGTATAAACCCCACCACGACATCAACTACTACAACAACGAGAAGTCGGTAGTCGTCCTGGGCTCCGGCGCCTACCGCATCGGTTCGAGCGTTGAGTTCGACTGGTGCTCGGTCAACGCCATCAACACGGCACGCAAGCTGGGCTACAAGTCCATCATGATTAACTACAACCCCGAGACCGTATCGACGGACTACGACATGTGCGACCGCCTGTACTTCGACGAGCTGTCGCTGGAGCGCGTGCTCGACGTCATCGACCTTGAGTCGCCCAAGGGTGTCATCGTCTCGGTGGGCGGCCAGATTCCCAACAACCTGGCCATGAAGCTGCACCGCCAGGGCGTGCCCGTGCTGGGCACCAGCCCCGTCAACATTGACCGTGCCGAAAACCGCGACAAGTTCTCGGCCATGCTCGACAAACTGGGTATCGACCAGCCGCGCTGGCGTGCGCTGACCTCGTTCGACGATGTTAAGGAGTTCGTCAACGAGGTGGGCTATCCCGTACTGGTCCGTCCCTCCTACGTGCTGTCGGGTGCTGCCATGAACGTCTGCTACGACGACGATGAGCTGCACCGCTTCCTGAACATGGCCACAGAGGTGTCGAAGGAGTTCCCCGTGGTCATCTCGAAGTTCATGACCGAGACCAAGGAGATAGAGTTCGACGCCGTGGCCGACAAGGGCGAGGTGGTCGAATATGCCATCTCTGAGCACGTCGAGTATGCCGGTGTACACTCCGGCGACGCCACGATGATCTTCCCCGCCCAGCACATCTATTTCTCCACCGTGCGCCAAATCAAGAAGATTGCCCACAAGATAGCCAAGGAGCTGAACATCAGCGGACCGTTCAACATCCAGTTCCTGGCCAAGAACCGCGAGGTCAAGGTCATCGAGTGTAACCTGCGCGCCAGCCGCTCGTTCCCCTTCGTGTCGAAGATTCTGAAGCGCAACTTCATCGAGACGGCTACCAAGATCATGCTCGACGCACCCTACCAGAAGCCCGACTCCTCGGAGTTCGACATCGACCGCATCGGTGTCAAGGCCAGCCAGTTCTCGTTTGCACGCCTGCAGAACGCCGACCCCGTGCTGGGTGTCGACATGAGTTCAACGGGCGAGGTGGGCTGTCTGGGCGATGACCTCAACGAGGCCCTGCTCAACGCACTCATCGCCACAGGCTACCGTCTGCCACAGCCCGGCTCCAGCATCCTCATCTCCAGTGGTGACGCCAAGGGTAAGGTCAGCCTCCTGGAGCCTGCCCAGCAGTTGGTCAAGAAGGGCTACGAGGTGTATGCTACAGGTGGTACGGCCCAGTTCCTCAACGACAACGGTGTCAAAGCTACGGCCGTCAACTGGCCCGACGAGGAAGGTGACAACAACGTCATGGACATGATAGCCCAGCACAAGTTTGCCCTCATCGTCAACGTGCCCAAGAACCACACCAAGCGCGAGCTGACCAACGGCTATCGCATCCGTCGTGGAGCCATCGACCACAACATTCCCCTGATGACGAACGTACGGCTGGCCAAGGCCTTCATCGAGGCCTTCACAGCCCTCAGCCAGGACGACATCAAGATCAAGTCGTGGCAGGAGTACAACAGCTAATCGCATTCTCCCCACTACTATTCATAACAACAGAGCGAATCCCACCATCTCGGTCGGGATTCGCTTTTTTTAGAGCTAACGCCCACTTGTCGCAATCTATGGTTTTTGCTGCTTTGTCCGATTCCGAAAATCAGGCCCCCTTTTTAG
>AUXO012536732.1_pt1 | contig 17929 bp, 13 predicted proteins | sample 768731 | NCBI WGS metagenome assembly AUXO01 (sample SAMN02715735, study PRJNA202380) | gut metagenome | biome: sheep rumen | host: Ovis aries | place: New Zealand: Palmerston North
AGGCAACATACCTACAATCATCGTCACTACAGTCATCAGAATAGGACGCAGACGCTCGCGGCAAGCCTCTAAAGCAGCTTCTACTATAGTCATTCCTTGCGCACGACGCTCGGACGCAAATTCAGTTATCAAAATCGCAGTCTTTGCCAACAAACCTATCAACATAATCACACCCGTTTGAAGGTAGATGTTATTCTCCATTCCAGGCAAACCAATCTTGGCTCCCACCCATGAGAATAGGAACGAACCCATCAATCCGAACGGAACGGATAAGAGAACCGCAAACGGAGTTACCCATGAGTTATATAACGATCCAAGGATCAGATAGATAAGCACTACGCATATCAAATAAATAAGCACCGTTGTATTACTCTTCGAATTCTCTTCTACTTCACGAGACATAGAACCGTATTCGTAGGTACAATAGGTCGGCATCGTCTCTTTAAACACTTCAGCTATCGCTTGGTGGGCTTGTGCTTCCGAATAGCCGTTTCCCGTAGTTACGCTACAAGATATGGATTGGAAAAGGTTAAAACGATTAAGCGACGAAGAACCAACAATCTCTTTTAACCGAATAAACTGAGAAAGCGGAGCCATGCGACCACCTGATACCTTCACATACATGTTATTCAACGAAGATGGATCTAAACGATATTCGGGCGACGCACCTACCATAATACGATAAACCTTGCTGAACTGATTGAAGTTGCCCACGTACGAACCGCCACAATATGCGCCAAGAGTCTGGAGAACTTGTCTTGCAGAGATACCTGCACGGTCACATTGAACAGGATCAACATCTACTTTAAATTTCGGATAGCGCTCCGAGTAGGTGGACATAGCACTTGATACTTCAGGACGCTCACGCAACTTAGCAAGGAACTTATCCGTATATTGCGCAAACTCAGTCATATTTCCACCACTCATATCTTGCAATTGCAAGTCGATATTATTCGAGTTACCATAACCCGGAATCTGAGGCATTTGGAATGGTATCACTTGCGCATTCTTAATACTCTGACAATCAAGATAAAAACGATATATTACGGCATCAATGTAATGCTTAAATCCAGGACGAACATCCCAATTCTTTAGACGAATAACCAATGTCGCAAAACTGGAACCTTGAGAAGAAATCATACCATAACCACTCGAAATAGCATAACTCTCCATTTCTGGAATCGCTTTCACTTTCTCCTCAACCTGCTTCATTATCTCACCCGTTTCATGAAGTGTCGATCCTTCCGGAGTGCGAACCTCACAGAGAATAACACCTTGGTCCTCCTGTGGAACTAAACCGGACGGCATAACACGCATAAATAGAACAAGGAGAACGGCGGCAACTACCAACAAAGCAAATGACATCCAAGGACGCTTGATATAAACATCTACAGCTTTCTTGTACTTGCCTAAAATTGCATTATAGCTTGCCTCATAAGCGATTTTTGTATAGTAGTTGATTCCTTTCCAACCTTTCTTCTCTTTCGTTTCATCATCAGGTCGCATCATTATCGCACATAACGCCGGACAAAGCACAAGGGCACAGACGCAGGATAATCCTACAGAACCGGCAATTGTCACACCAAACTGAGTAAAGAAACTACCGGATGTTCCGCCCATAAACGTCACGGGAATGAACACCGCCATAAACACAAGCGTACATGAAATTACCGCTACGGATACTTCACTCATCGCCTCACGAGTCGCCTGAACTGCTTTTTCCTTCGGCGTACCTTGCATCTTTCCACTCTCCAACTTCGCCATTACTGCCTCAACGACAACAATTGCGTCATCGACCACTGTACCTATTGCAAGAACCAACGCAAACAACGTTAAAATATTGAGGGAGAAGCCTGCCATTTTCACTATTGCAAACGTTCCTAACAACGACACGACAATCGAGATCGATGGTATCAACGTCGCCTTGAAATTCTGAAGGAAGAAATACACCACCAGAATCACCAAAAGAATAGCAATAATAAGCGTCTCAACCACATTGTACATCGCCGCGTACAAAAAGTCATTGGATGTCTCTAAAATAACAAACTCCAATCCCGCAGGCAAAGTCGGCGTCAATTGCTCATACAACTCACCTATCTTCTCATTCACTTCCGTGGCATTGGCACCCGGAGCTTGGCTTACAATAAAGAACCCACCCGGCATTCCGTCTATTGACGAACTCATCGTGTAACTCTTTGCACCAATCTCTACATCTGCAATCTCACGCAAATAGAGCACATTGCCACTCTCCGTCGAACGAAGAACAATATTCTGAAACTCCTCAATACTCTTGAGCGTTCCTTTATACTCCATCGGATACTGATAAGCATTCTCAGACTGTTCGCCCAACGTACCGGTCGATGTCACAAAACTCTGAGCCTGAATAGCTGCTGACACATCGCTTGGATCTAACCCATACTGCGCCATCACATCAGGTTTCAGCCACACACGAAGGGCGTAAGTGTTTCCCAAATTGTTCACATCACCCACACCGGTAATACGCTGAAGACGAGGCTTTACATTAATATCAATATAGTTAGAGATAAAATCAGCATCATACTTACCATCGGTGGACTTAAGACCGGCTATCTGCAACATACTATTCTGCATTTTGTCCACCATCACGCCCACTTGAACTACCTCACTTGGCAGCAATGCTTGAGCTTGAGAGACACGGTTCTGAACATTCACGGTAGCCATATCAGGATCTGTTCCTTGCTTGAAATAGACCATTATAGACACATCACCCGTCGATGTCGCTGTGGATGACATATAAGTCATGTCCTGCACACCATTAATCTGTTCCTCAAGCGGCTGAATGACAGAGGTCATCACGGAATTAGCATCCGCACCTGTATAAGACGTCGATACACGAACACTCGGAGGAGCGATATCCGGATATTGCTCTACAGAAAGACTCTTTAAGCATATAAATCCTATCAAGGCTATCACGATGGCGATGGCACACGCCATCACATGCTTTGAAATGAAGATATTACCTTTCATAAGTTTCTAATTTCAATTACTACATATCATTTAGCCTTAGAACAGTACACGCTGTCCTTCCATAACGTTATTAGCACCTTCTGTCACTATCACATCACCAACATCAACTCCCGAAGTAATCACTAAGTCTCGATCCGAACTGAAACCTACCGTAGTAACAATTGCACTATATGCGCAACTATCTGCTCCTACCTTATATACCAAACTCTTGTCCTGCAAACGAACAACAGCATTCTGCGGAACTACCATCACATCTTTTATTGGTATCGGAATAACAACCGTTCCCTGAATTCCAGAATAAAGTACACCATCCGGATTCGGGAAAGTAGCCTTGCAGGTCAAAGCACCTGTCACACGATCAACTGTTCCAGTGATACTCGTAACGCGACCTTTGTGAGAATAAGCCGTTCCGCTTTTAAACAAGAATGTCACATCCGGGAAATCGGCGAGCGAACCATTATCACTTTCTGTTGCACGCTCCTCCAAGACGGACTCACTCACAGAAAACTCCGCATACATCTTTGCGTTACCACTTACCATCGTCAAATAAGTGGATGTATTCACTTGGTCACCCGCAAATACAGGTACGGAACCAATAAGACCCGTTACAGGAGAAGTAATCGTGCAGAAACTAAGATTCACACGTGCTCTATCTACTGCGGCTTTCGACTGTGCGACATAAGCATGAGCCTGCAAATACGAACTCTCTGCACACTCCAACGTATATTTACTTACAATTCCCTTCTCATACAGATTCTTATTACTCTCAAATTCCAATTTCGCACTATATTCCTGAGCTTGAGCAGACAACAGATTTGCTTCAGCTGACTCCAACTCCAACTCCGCATTACGACTATCGATTACAAATAATACATCCCCTTTCTTAACCTGCTGACCTTCAGTTATCCGAACTTCCATCAACTGACCACTCACTTGCGGAGTAATTGTAACATCTGACGTGCCTTTCAGATTTGCGCTGTAACGAAGCGGCAAAGTAATGTCACTCTTCTGAATTGTTAATGTCTGATAAGACGTTGGCGCTGGCTGAGGAATCTCCTTCGCACATGATACCAACACTACCACAATCGATAAATAAAATAGTTTTTTCATACTGATTATAGAGTTAAATTATTCCAAATTCGTATAGCTTTCAATTCGTTCTCTTTCGTACACGCACATGGACTTGCGCACAGCGCACAAGTTCAGCGTGCAAAATTACTACATTTTTTTGAGATGTGCAAATAAATCTCATGAAAAGTGCAGAAAACCGTCATTTCCTGTGCTTTCTGAGTGTTTGTGTGATACTGAAGTTATATTAAAGTTCCGATGGAATCAGGCTTCTAACATACTAAGGTCATAGTAATTTCATAGTAATAACATAGTAACAACATACTAATCACATAGTAATCACATACTAATCACATAGTAATCACATACTAATTTCTCGATTTTATGGGGGAAAGAGGAGAGTGTGAAAAACGGGAAAAAAGAAACAGTTTTCGCATAGTAATTAGAATTTTATGCCGCAAAATTAATACATTTTTATAATATCCATAAAAAAAAGTAACCAAAAACCTTTTTTTTGACCAAAAACTTTGTCCATGTCAGCTTTTTGTAGTACCTTTGCACCCGCTTATGCACTACAAAACTGCTATTATAGGATTAGGCACAATCGCACAATATCACGCGAAAGCCATCATGTCGAGTGAACAGTTCGACTTGTGTGCCGTCTGCGATATACGCAAAGAAAGTGCTCAAAACATCCTATATCATAACATGCCTTTCTTTACGGACTACGAGGAATTATTGGATATTATTCATCCTGACGTAGCAGTTATCACCACTCCTCCTTCTTCCCATTACGCCATAGCTAAAGCTTGCATCTCACGCCACATTATACCTTTTGTCGAAAAACCACTTGCAGCAAGCCAAGAAGAAGGAGAGCTATTCTTCACACCTGAAATGCGCGGCTTTGTCCCTGTTTGTCATACACTCTACGGACCGGAAATGCTTTGGCTAACTCAGCATATGCCATTACAACAAATCCAATCTATCCACATGACACTTGATGACCCGTACGCAGACGAAAACGGACAAATAGACAATCGTTTCTTGCCGCTTGGTGGCTGCTGGCTGGATAGCGCACCAAATGCTTTATCTCCACTACTGCGCATCATTCCTAATTTATCCAACATACACGTCACACACGCGAGAGACAAAATTCATAATCTTCCATATGCGACAACGTTTACTGCTCAATACCTTACCACACAAATCAGTATTGACTTAGCGTGGAATCGGCATCTAAACTATAAACAAACAAAAATTGAAGCGGATGGGAAACAAATCGTTATCAATCACTCTGCTCAAGCGGTTATCATCAACGGAGAAGAAGTGTTCCGCGCACAAACGGACCGATTGACCGACCAATACACCAACTTCTATTGCATCTATCCGGAACGCGTTCCAACAATAGAAACACAGCAACAAATGTATAATATCATATACTCAAATATGTAAGTATGGAAGACAAAATCACATCTTGGTTTAACCATCTCTATCGCAAAAGTTATGCGTTATATGTCATAGCTAATATTTTTGCCGGCCTATTTCTCTTTGGCTCTCTTGTTGCTATTATCGTAGTAACTATATTCTCATACCTTGAAGAGGACAAAAGCGCTTTATCGATCTTTGGTGAAATATTTGTCAATACCATCGCATCCATCGTCGGCGTGCTACTCGCATACTTCCTCTACAGATTCCTTTTTCTTGTGGGACATCACAACGAAGACAAGAATAAAGTGAGTTACTCAAACGCGGACATGTGGAAACAATATGGAACAGAATATCGACACCAATTCACACTCAATGACAATCACAATTTTACCGTATATTTCGAGAAACTACTTAAAAAAGGAGAATTTACAAGTCTTAAAATAATGGACGATCCTAACGATTACTTTTCTTTGGATCCATTTATTAAGAACCACTTCTTTGACTTGAATGATGCCCATGTTATGAGCGAAACAACCAATAGCGTCACGGTTCGACTCAAAGAAGTAATTCCGGCAGATGCCAACGGAGTTGCTACTATTAAAACCATGCGCAGCACATATCTTTCCCATCTGCTTACAAATCGTGCATTAGACTATGAACTAAAAACCGGTGTAACTATTCGCTCACTCTTCGAAAACACCAACCACCTTGTTCCACTTCAACGCTCCAGATTTTCCAACCACTTGGGAGTCAATGCGTTAGTGTTCTTGCAGAACGGAGTATTACTGCTTCCAGAACGAGGTAAACATGCAACCGTTGCCAAAGAAAAAGTGACTGCCAGTATCGCTACTCGCATAAAAATGGAGAATAAAAACATATTCAAAAACACTTATGTGGATGAACTGACCGATAACTATATTACCGAAGGTTGCATCAAAGACAGCATCGCAGGTTCAATTATGGTGGATGCCCAATGGCTGCAGGAGAAATCGGAACAAAAAGACTTCATGAAAATAGACTTTCTCGGACTCTCACGAGATATCTACGAGGGAGGAAAACCAACACTCTTTTATGCCGTATATCTCAATTTACCGGCTAAAGAATACCTCATAGAGCGAAGCAGGCATTTGGAAAAACAAAAGAAAGACCGCAAAATCAGAAAACGCAAAAATAGAGACGGGTATATCTACAAAGAACCGGAATCAATTGACGAAGTCAAAACAATCCATCTGGTAAAATGGGATAGCATCACCATGTGCCAATACTTCACTACGGAAGAGGAAACCAAACAAAATAAAGAAGATAACGAGAACTATTACCAAAAAGAATTGGATAAAGGATTACTTTCATTCAGCAGATATATTGTTCCTGAAAAAGATGAAGATATCCCCGATTCCATCGAGGAAATGAAGACTTCAACACGCCAGAAAGCTTTCGAACAAAACCTTATTGCTAACTTCTGGTTTTACAAAAATTGTCAATAACAAAATAGAGCATGTGGAAAAAAATCGCCATATGGATTGGATGGATATTATCTGCCGCAGCATTAGCCTACTTAGTTTACCGTTTGGCAATCTACGATAACTACGACGCATTCTGGCAATCCCTCGCTAAAGCAGGACTTGCCGGATATGCTGCTCTATGCATCGCCATTCTGCTCCTTCCTGTACAATTACTCATAGAAACACGCAAATGGCAAACCATGCTAATCGGACTAGCAAATATTGACTTCAAAAATGCATGGTGGCAAGTAATCTATGGCAACGTAGCCGCATTTGTTACACCTTACCGACTCGGAGAATATCCGGGAAGAATTATCGAATTAGGAGTTGAAGATATTTCTTCGGTGAAATCGAGGATTTTTGATGGTAATTACTGGAAAGATTGGCGCAAATGGCTACGAGTTTTACTACTGCATTTAGCACGATATATCGTATGGATGTTACAACTTTGGGCAGTTCTTACTTTCTGCGGTATTCTACTAACTCCGTCAAAAGCAATCGTTGCCATAATCACATACTACTTCTTTATCACTTTTATGCCATCTGTTCCTGCAGCAGAAGTCGCGTTCAAAGGAGGATGGGCAGTACTTATTTTCTCTCACTTTACCGATAACATCCCCGCTATCGCAGTCTCCGTCACCATCATTTGGCTCATAAATACGGTAATTCCAGTTACGATTGGCATACTATTTCGAGCTAAAAATAAATAAATTTTATTTTTTTACTTGATTTTCTTGTGCAAATCATTTTTTTGTTGTAACTTTGCAGCCGATTTGTGTAACTGCGCTTATTAATTAAATAACTCATATATGAATTTAACCTTTCAAATCAATTACCGGACTCCTTACGGCCAGTCCATTTGTATCATCGAAACAGAAAATTCTGTTTTAGGTTGGACGGAACAAAATCCGTTGGTATTAACATGTCAAGGTCAAGATTTTTGGACCGCCACCTTGCAGATAACTGATTTTGCGGGAGCTGTACACTATAAGTATGCTATTCGCTTGCCGGAAGGAGGCTATATCTACGAAGCTGGTTTACCACGTACACTCTCTCTGCGCAATGCAGATAAGAAAGTTGTAGTACGCGACTTTTGGCAGGCGCAAGACTATGAAAAGGCATTCTATACCACAGCCTTCCTGAAATCATTGTTCGCACGTAAGAACCCAGCTAAAGCTAAAGTTCCCAAAGGAAATATCCGTTTCTCCATTGACCTTCCACAAATTCTACCAACTCAAGGTGTCGGAATCATTGGTAACGTATCGGAATTAGGTAACTGGTCTGCTGCAAATATGTTACAGATGTCAGATGCGGATTTCCCTATTTGGCATGCCGATGCAGACATTGACCCGGATCAAATTGTAGAATACAAATATGTTATTTACGACTTGCACTCGGGAAATGTAATTGATATCGAATGGGGCGAAAACCGACATGTCTGGGGCATAGAGAAAGGACTTAAGATTGAACAAAACGACCGTTCTTTCCGTCGTACACAGCCTCGATTTAAAGGCGCAGGTGTAGCTGTTCCTGTCTTCTCATTACGTACGGAAGACGGCTTCGGAATTGGTGAGTTCCTTGATCTTAAGAAGATGGCTGATTGGGCAGCTCTAACGGGACAGAAAATGATTCAGACACTCCCAATTAATGATACGACACTCACTCACACGAACTTAGACTCGTATCCATATAACGCCGTTTCTGTCTTTGCGCTACACCCTATATATATTAACATTCCACGAATGGGCAAACTCACTCCGGCGCAACTCAAGAAATACGAAGCTACTAAATCAGAGTTCAACGCAAAACCTATTGCGGACTACCAATGCGTATATGACGAGAAAATGAAATACTTCAAAGCTATTTACAAAGCAGAGAAGGAAGCATTATTCTCATCGCAAGAATACAAAGATTTCTTTGCAAAGAACCGAGAGTGGCTGGAACCATATGCTGAATTCCTCCATAAACGCGACAAACAACCAGCTGACTTCTATTACTTCCTTCAGTTCCACGCAGACCGCCAACTGAGCGAAGCGGTTGCTTACGCACATAGTTTAGGAGTGGCAATGAAAGGCGATATTCCAATCGGCATATCTCCTGATAGTGTAGATGCTTATACCGACCCGCAACTCTTCAATCTGAATGCTTCTGCCGGTGCTCCACCTGACGACTTCTCTATCTCAGGACAAAACTGGGGATTTCCAACATATAACTGGGACGTAATGGCACAAGATAACTATAAATGGTGGCGCCGTCGTTTTACCAAAATGCAAGATTACTTCGATGCATATCGTATTGACCATATCTTAGGATTCTTCCGTATATGGCAAATGCGCAAAACAGACGTTTGGGGGCTATGCGGACACTTCTGCCCTGCTATGCCGTATTCTCTGCAAGACCTTTGGGATCAAGGAGTACAGTTAGATGAGGATCGTATGACAAAACCATATATACGCTCCAACTTCTTGGGAGACACATTCGGCTTTGATACGGAATATGCAAAAGAACATTTCCTCAACACACGCGATGGATATATCTTCTGGTTCAAAGAGGAATTTGATACACAAGTAAAAGTCAATAACTATTTCAATGAGCAATTATCTCGCCCTCAAGCAGAACGTTACAATCAGTTGAGCGACGACACATTGAACAACTTAAAGAACGGATTACTCTACCTACATTGTGAAGTTCTCTTTGTTCGCGACCAACAACACCCAGAACTTCTCCATCCGCGTATCTCTATCTATCAAGCACATAGTTTCAATGAGTTATACGAGGATCAAAAACAGGTACTCATGCGCATTTATAATGACTACTTCTTCCGTCGCCATACTCAATTCTGGCGCGAGTCAGCAATGCGTAAATTACCAACTTTAATCGGTTCTACTGGTATGTTATGCTGCGGCGAAGACCTCGGAATGGTTCCAGCTTGTGTACCAGATGTAATGCATGAACTACAAATCTTGAGTCTCGAGATTCAACGTATGCCAAAAGATCCGACAATTCTATTTGCACATCCGGCTGATGCACCTTATTTAAGTGTATGCACAACAGGAACACACGATATGAATCCATTGCGTGCATGGTGGGAAGAAGATCGCGCAGTTACTCAACGATTCTACAACGAGCAAATGGGATGGTGGGGAGAAGCACCGCAACAAATGTCTCCAGAAATTGCCGAATTCATCGTTAATCAGCACATGTATTCTCCAGCCATGTGGGTAATCTTACCGCTGCAAGATTGGTTCGCTATTGACGGAAACATTCGTCTCAAAGACCAATTTGGAGAACGTATCAATGTGCCTGCTAATCCGCATCACTTCTGGAACTACCGTATGCACATTACGATAGAAGACCTACTTAAAAAGTCTGATTTCAACGAACATATCCGTCGCCTTACTGCTGTTAGATAAGATAAAACATTCATGAACAATAGAAAAAAGAGTCATGCAGGACTTTGGATACTGATAGTAGCCGGTATCGTTCTGGAGAGCATCTCTTGCGTACAATATTTTACGAGTAGAATATCTATCAAACATGAAGCAGAGCTCCGTGCTAAAACAGAGTTACGTAAAGCTGAATTGGAGATAGAGAAACATACCATAGAGATGGAGGCTGCTGCCAAAATGTTGGCTATGCTCGCTCAAAAGCACATTGAGAGTCCTGACTCCATATATGCTGCTACGCGTTCGGTAGTTAAAACAATCGAACACACCAGTAGTATTGCAGTTGCTTTTGTGCCTAATTTCTACCCAAAACATCGCTTTTTTGAAGCATGCAGTAGCCGTATTTCTGAAGATAGTATCTACACCCGGCAGATAGGGAGCGCAGAGCATGACTATACGCAAATGGAGTGGTTCCAGAACGGCTTTGTTCATGATAGTTGCTGGTGGAGTGAACCATACTTAGACGATTCCGGTTCACAAACCTACGTTGTAAGCTGCTCGTATCCGGTGCGCAACGGCGCCGGTGAAGTAGTAGCTGTCGTCTGCATTGATTTGTCGCTTGATTATTTGCAACAAGTATCGGAGTATCTACAGGTTTACCCAAATAGTTTCTACTCTATCCGTTCAAGCAATGGCCTTCCTATTGTTCCTGCTCCTGACACCATTCCTGGTAGAAAATACAACATCTACCACGAGGAAATAGACGCAACAGGCTGGCATATTGAAATCATTATTCCAGAAGATGAATTATTTGCTGACCTCAACCGCATTGGTTTGATGGTTACAATATTGATGCTTATTGGTCTATTGATATTGGCATTGATTTTAGTCTATACAACTCGTACAGTGCGTAAGATGATTACCTTTTCAGAGCAAAATCAACGTATGGAGAGCGAGTTAGAAGTTGCGCAGACCATTCAAATGGCAATGCTTCCCAAAGTATTTCCTCCATTTGCAGACCGCTTGGATCTAAACGTTTATGGATTTGTTCGCCCTGCTAAAGAAGTCGGTGGCGACTTGTACGATTTCTATATCCGTTCAGAAAAGTTATTCTTCTGCATCGGGGACGTAAGCGGGAAAGGAGTTCCTGCATCGTTGCTGATGGCCACAACACGTTCCCTCTTCCGTAGTGTCACATCACACGAAGAAGAAGCGGAGGCTATTGTTACAGAAATGAATCAAGCACTATCTGACGCGAATGAACAGAATATGTTCATCACGCTATTCTTAGGCGTTTTAGACCTCAACAGCGGAAAGTTAACTTACTGCAATGCAGGTCATAATGCACCTATTATAGCGCGCCGAAAAAAGGATGGAACACACGAAATTTCCACGCTGGATGTTAAACCAAATCTGCCTATTGGAGTCATGAGCGACTTTATCTTCGAGGCACAAACAACACAAATTGGGCACAATGATGTATTATTCCTTTATACAGACGGATTATCAGAATCGGAGAATAATAACAAAGTTTTGTTTGGTGAAGAACGAATGATGAAATGTCTGCATGAAGTAATGCGATTCCAACCACGTGTTATGATTGACAAGATGTATGAAACAGTGGAGAAATTTGTCGGTACCGCACAGCAAAGTGACGACTTAACAATGCTTGGCATTCGCTACCAAACTCCGGCACTTGTTATGCGAAATGATATCCAACAAATTCCAACTTTAGCGGAATGGATAGAATGGCTGCAAATTCCAGAGCATCTAAACATGCCTATCAATTTGGCATTAGAAGAAGCTGTTAGTAACGTCATGCTCTACGCATATCCTAAAGATAAGAGTGGACAGGTAATGGTTGAATCTTGGCGTTGGGAAGATGCAATATACTTTACAATTTCGGACAGCGGTATTCCTTTTGACCCGACCCAAAAAGAAGAAGCGGATATTACCCTTTCTGCTGAAGAACGATCTATTGGGGGGTTAGGTATTCATTTGGTTAAACAACTAATGGACAAAATCGAATACCGCCGTGAAGACAACAAGAATATCTTAACACTAATGAAGAAATTAAACTATAAAAATAATTATGACCACACAGATTAAACAAAATGGTAATCAACTAATTGCCTACTTCATCGGACGTCTGGACACGGCAGCTTCTATTGAGACTGCAGAGGCTGTTAAACCGCTGTTAGAAGCAACTAAAGTAGAGATTATTTTGGATTGCAGCGAGCTCGAATACATATCATCATCTGGCTTGCGTATTTTCCTTTCTATTCGTAAGGAAGCTGCCGCAAATGGCAGTAAAGTGATTGTCCGTAATATCAATGCAGATATTCGACAAGTATTTGTAATGACAGGATTTATCAGCCTATTTGATATCGAGTAATGGAAGGATTAGATTTACATTGCCAACTGATTCTTGAGGAATATCATGCGATTCTTCCTGCAATTAACCGCCTGCAAGAAGTTGTTCTCAAGGCTCTCAACGACGCTCTTGATAGTAATGGTATTATCGTTACAGCAGTAACCGCTCGCGTCAAAACCGAAGAGAGTTTAGCAGGCAAATTGGCTCTAAAAGGGCAAAAATACCACTCATTGAGCGATATTACCGACATCCTTGGCGCAAGAATTGTCACTTTCTACACAGACGATGTAGATCGTATTGCTTCCATTGCAGAGAAATTATTCGATATCGATTGGAACAACTCCATTGACAAACGTAGTTTACACCAATTAGATAGCTTCGGCTACAACTCACTTCACTACGTCTGCCGACTGCCAAAATCAATTTACTACGACTCAAACTGCGAGGAACTGAATAGCATTCCATTTGAATTGCAATTACGTACTACGCTACAACACGCATGGGCTTCTATTAACCACGATACAGGTTATAAATCTGGAATTGAAATTCCGCGCGAATATAGGCGCCAAATGAATCGATTAGCAGGTATGTTGGAAATGGCAGATGACGAATTTAGCCGTATTCGCACAGAAATAAATGACTACAGACGTCGAGTTCAACAACTCGTTCATAATGGAAAATTGGACGATGTGCAATTAGACGGCGATACATTCCGAAGCTACCTAAAAACAGGTCCATTTGACCAACTCAATAAACGTATTGCAGCAATCAATCAAGCTGAAATATTAGAAGTTTCGCTCGTTAGTTACTTGCATATTCTGCAAGAGATGAATTGCAAAACCTTGGGCGATGTGAATCGGCTCATCGAACAATACCAAGAAGATGCCTACCTTTTGGCGCGACATCAATTAGGCACAACTGATTTGGACATTATCTCTTCATCTATAGGAGTGCAAAACATTTGTGTGGTATGCATCCTTCGAAAAGGTGGAGGAAAATTCGGGCTTAAATGGTTATTCGACCTAATGAATGGAAACAGCCCACAAAACGAGTACTTGGCAACAATGACCTATGAACAAGCATTGAATTTACCATTTATGAAATAAATACTATGAAACCCATTTTAATTGACTTAAATGACTATGAACGTGTGGGCGAAGGTGCTAACGGCGCAAGTTATAACCACAAATCGGATCCATATATAATGCTTAAATTATATCTGCGCAACTTCGATGCTGCAGAAAAAGAGTTGGAATTAGCACAAAAAGTATATGCCATGGGCATTCCTTCTCCTCAACCGGGTGACTTAGTTACCGATGGAGAACGCATTGGTATTCGTTTTCGGCGTATGCAAGGCAAACGCTCATATTCGCGAGCCTGCGGAGATGAACCAGAAAGGACGGAAGAATATGCAAAAGAGTTCGCGCAATTATGCAAACGTCTGCACACAACACATGTTGATACAACACAGTTCGAAAGTGTGAAGGAACGTTTATATAATATGCTAAACGCTAATCCATTCTTCACGAACGAACAAAAAGAGAAGATTCATGCTTTTATTGCTGCTGCTCCTGAAGCCGATACCGCTATCCACGGAGACTTACAATTTAGCAATGGTATATTTACTGAAAAGGACGGCGTGCGCACACCATACCTAATAGACTTGGGGGATTTCTGCTATGGTTATCCTATGTTTGATATTGGAATGGTGTATTTATGTTGCTGCCTAAACGATGAAGCGTGGACTTTAGAACAATATCATATGACTAACGCAACAGCAGCACGCTTTTGGGATGCTTTTGCTCTTGAATACTTTGGTGCAAATGCCGACATGGATAAAATTATGAAAGAAGTAAAAATCTATGCCGGACTCAAAACACTTATCATAGAGCGAGATACACACCGCCCAATGCCAGAATTCCGAGCCATGTTAGAGGGAACTATATATTAAAGTAACGATGGCTAACAAATATTTAGATACAGACTTGCTGGACAGAGCGATTATATTTGCTGTCAAAGCACACCACAACACGGAGCGGCGTGGCAAAGGTTTTCCGTACATTGTTCACCCGATGGAGGCAGTAGAGATTGTTGCAACCATCACATCCGATCAAGAGCTACTCGCCGCAGCAGTTTTGCACGATACTATCGAAGATACCAACGTAACGGTTGAAGAACTTCGCGCTGAATTTGGTGACCGAATAGCCAATTTAGTTCATGCAGAAAGCGACCAATTTACAGAGGGAGTAAGTGAAGAGGATAGTTGGCATGACCGCAAACAAGCAGCTATAGATCGTTTAGCTTCAGCTCCGCACGATGCAAAAATTGTAGCCTTAGGAGATAAACTCAGCAATATGCGGGCAATTGCAAGAGATTATGCCATCAAAGGGGACGCACTATGGCAAATTTTTCATGTAACTGACAAAACTCAACACGAGTGGCACTATCGCGGATTAGCAGCCAGTTTGAGTGAGTTAAGTGACACATTTGCTTATAAAGAGTTTGTTTCTCTTATTAACCAAGTATTTAAAGGATAATTGTGGACATAGTTTTTGACAATATTATCAATGCGCGCGACTTAGGAGGATTAGAAGGCGCCGGAGGAAAAACAATCATTCCGCATCGACTGATTCGTTCTGCTCACTTGCATGATGCTACAGACTCTGACGTGTCAAGGTTATTAAGCGAATATAACTTGTGCCGTATTTTTGATTTTCGCTCACTTGGGGAGGCAAATGTTCTTCCAGATAGAGAGATTGAGGGTGTTCAACATCATTTGCTACCGACCATTGATATGCGGGCGGAGCAAGAAAGTGGAAAAGCGATTCCGGACGAAGCATTTTTTGATTTAGAAGCACATATTGTCAATTACTCTTTTTATCCAGAAGTACAGGTAATGGCGGCCAATATGTATCCATCCCTTATCCGAAGCGAGTTTTCTCAATTGCAATATGCAGCCTTTTTGCGCCTTATTATTGAAGCCCCTGAAGATGGTGGAATATTATGGCATTGTGCACAAGGAAAAGATCGCACCGGATGGGGAGCAGCTTATATTCTTTTTGCTTTAGGCGTGGAAAAAGAAGCCATTATTGCCGATTTTGACAAAAGTAATACCGCTTACAAGCCATTGGTAAAACGGCTTAATGATGATATCATAGCACGCGGCGGAGGAAAAAAAGAAATGGCTGTTATTCAGGCTTTTATGGGCGTTTCGACAGAGAACTTTATATCCACATTAGATCTAATTGACCGAGAATTTGGTTCGATGCATGAATATCTAACCGGTCCACTTTGTTTGTCCCCGGAAGATATTCATATTCTACGTCATCGTTTTCTCAAGTAAGTTTAATCTACTTGCATATTCCTAATCACGATATCACGCACGAGATCCATTGTTTCGTGCGGATTTTCTTTATTGAATTGCTCCGGCATAATCGGTTCGCCAATATGCATGTGAATAGGATGCCTTGTAACATACTTACATTTTCTATTCATTGCTTCAAAACAACCGGTAAGAGAGATTGGAATAATCGGCAAATTCAGTTCGAGTGCTATTTGGAAAGCTCCGCGTTTGAAACGTCCAACTTGTCCATTCAAAGAACGGGTTCCTTCAGGAAAGATAACGGTACAAACACCATTAGTAAGCACTTTTTCGACTTCTTTCAAACTTCTTTGAGCCGCCATAGGCGACGAGCGATCAACAAAAACATGTCCAGCGGCTTTACAAGCAGAACCAACAAATGGCACTTTGCGCAATTCTGCTTTCATAAGCCATTTGAAAACAACGGGTAACCAACCATACACAATCCAAACATCTAACATGGATTGGTGATTGGCAACAAAGATATACGACTGTCCCGGCTTAATATTCTCTTTTCCTGTAACTTTGACCGGTAAAAATAACAGCCATCCAAATGAACGAGACCATAATTTTTGCGTCCAATTAACAAATTTACTATTAGGCCATGGGAATAATATAATCGTTATTATAGACGTAAGCATCGTTAACACCCATAATAGCGGAAAGGCTATCACATACTGATAAACAATGTAAAGATATTTCATACTATATATATATATTATTAATTAGGTGTATATCTCAACATAAAGCCACGATACATAGCACAAATACGGCGAATTTCATCCCATGTATCTTCGGAAAGTTTAGTACCGATAATTTCAACCACGCGTCCTGCAGCAATTGTTCCGATTTCACCGCATCTTCTTATATCAAATCCATCCGATAAAGCATGCAGAAATCCTCCGGCATATAAGTCTCCGGCTCCGGTGGAATCGGTACATGCAGTAGTAATCGCTCCTATATGATACACTATTTCGCCTTGTCTTACATAACTTCCTCTTTTACCAACTTTAACAATGGCTATCTCACATTCTTTTGCAATTTGGGCAACAGATTCTTCGGCAGCCAATCCTGTATATGCGAAAGACTCATCTTCATTAGCAAAGACTATATCTACATATTTATGAATTAAACCTTTGAGAAAGTCGTGATTTTCCGCCACGACATTATAACTTGCTAAGTCCAGAGAGACAGTACATCCAGCTTCCTTCGCTAAACGCATAGCTTTTTCAATCAATTGATGGTCTTGCACGAGATATCCTTCAATGTGGAAAATGTCATATCCTATGAAAGCTTCTCGATTAATTTCATCCGCTCTCATATCGGCCGCAGCGCCAAGATACGTAGCGAACGTTCGTTCTCCATCAGGGGTAATGAGTACGATACAGCAGCCCGACATTTTATCGGGGGAAGTTAATAGGAGTGGTTTCACTCCATTTTTAACCATGTCATCTCGATAAAAATCACCTACTTCGTCATTACCGACCTTACCAATAAAAGCGGCATTGCCACCCAATTGTGTAATAGTTGTGACAGTATTACTGGCACTTCCTCCAGCAACGAGTCTTTTTCTAAGACTGGCGAAACGGAATTGAATTTGTTCAGTTTGCTCCATTGAAATCAAATTCATACTTCCTTTCGGTAGACCTAATTCACGTAAGTCATCTTCGGAGACTTGAATCAACATATCCGTCAATGCATTACCCAAACCTAGTACTTTTTTCATAGAATTTTGCCACTTTAGGGTATAAAAATCAAAAATTTGTGCAAAGATAGTAATTTTTTTTGAAATAAATTTGGTGGA
>AUXO012591834.1_pt1 | contig 17925 bp, 20 predicted proteins | sample 768731 | NCBI WGS metagenome assembly AUXO01 (sample SAMN02715735, study PRJNA202380) | gut metagenome | biome: sheep rumen | host: Ovis aries | place: New Zealand: Palmerston North
TACTTTTAACACATTTATAAGTTACTAAATGTGTCAACCTATTTCAGTACAAGACACATGATTATATATTATTGTCTGATAATCACTGATTTAGGAAGTCGTTTTGAAGGTGTCATCAATTATAGTTTTTTACTTTTTCCGCAAAATCGGGCTAAAAACACCCATTTTTCGTAATAAACCGTGCTTTATTAATTTTTGGGCCAAAAAGGGCGTTTTTAGGGCTTCAATAAACTGCTTTTTCCTGAAAAAAGTGGATTTTTTACCTTAAATGGGGGGAGCATCAACTTCAAATGGGGACATAAGGTTTTATACCTCTCGTGTAGTTCTTATCTTTTATTTCCTAAATATTCGAACAGCTGAATTGTTCCTGCTTCGTTTTCCAAATCTAGTAGGGGAACTTTCTCCACCATTCTGGTAGTCCCTGTTTCCTTGTTTACATAAAAATGAACCGTGGATCCCGTATAACTATGGAACACAACTTCATACGTGGAATCTGATTCTTCTCCCATTTCCACATTCATGATGGAGGGGTTTTCCTCAGCGATGCTCCAGTCGTACTCCTCATGACAATAGCGGTTTACGCCCTGGTAAGCCTCTTCTGCCGTAATCCCTTGATGGGATGCACTGCAAGAACCAAAGAAAAAAAGAACTGCCGGAGCAAGGATAACGATAAGTATAACCCACTTGATGAAATACCCTATTTTTTCCTTCAGTTTCTCCCCATTTTTTGTCCACGTTTGAAAGTCAGGCGTGCCGCACCATGCTTCCTCTTCTTCGTGATTATTTTCGGCCTTTTGTTCCATAAATGTAAATCAATAAAACTCGCTTCTCGTGGAGTGCGAAGCAAAGTTACTGTTTCTTTACTTCCACCGGGCTGACTTTCAGCTCATATCCATTATCTTTCCGGAGAATGTGGTCTATGTTAAAGATGCGGCTCCCGTTTATGGTGCAGAAGTCTATGCATTTATAAAAGAAGCTGGTGTAATCTTCCAGCTGGGGCGGTACGATCTTTCCCATGTCTTCAAAGCTGATTTTCTGGCCCACGTGGCACATGGCGTTCACCATGATGTCTATGGAACTATTCAGTGCCCCTTTTAGCGTAGCAACTACAGTATTTGTCATGTTTCCTTTTTTGTTTTAGTTTGTACGAAATACACAGCAAATATTGAGCCAAACAGGGGGTGTGTCAGGTCTGTGTCCGATGTTTTATTTTAATATAGGTAATGAGAACAAAATTTAGGTTAATTGAGCCATTTTGGCAGAAATGGTTTAAAAGTGTGAAATGGGGGGCGACACTTAATCCGGGAAAAGTTTTTCTGAGACCGTCTTTCCACCTTTCAAGGTTTTTCCGTGCAGCTCCACGTACTCCACGCTGAGGGAGTTCTGAGGCTTGGCCTGCACGTAGATGGAGGAGAGGATGCACTCCTGGCCCTGAATGGTGACCAGAGCCACCCACTGACCACCCCTCTTGCAGATGCGGATGTTCTGCTTCTTATAGGCTGTGAGACGGATGGAAGCCTCGTTCTGACCCTTTTCTACCACCTTGTAGCCGTAGGCCAGTCGGCGCTGCAGGAGCGACAGGTCCTTCTTGATGCCTCCTTCCTCGTGCCGAATCCAATACACCTCCATGGGGTGTTCCAGGTCCAGATGATCGTTCTCCAGCTTCACATCGTAGCACACAATGTTGGCATTCTTACTACGGTCTATCTGGAAAAGCCTATCGGTGGGCATCTTGGAGAAGGCTGTGGTAAAGCACAGGCAAAGCAGAAGGAGGGGAATAATCCGTTTCATCATGAGGGTGTTCTTTTTCTTGTTCATTTTCAGAGCGCTAATATACAAGATTTCTTTGAAACTGCAAAATTGTCGAGTGGGGACCTGTCCCCATGTAACGCTGTCCCATTTGCCACATTCAGAAATGCGCAAAATGTGTACTTTTTTTCTTCTAGATGGAATAACGTTTGTCTAGATGGCCTAAAAACCTTATCTTTACCTCGGTTTAAATTATAATTAGTTTATGAATCTGCTTTTCTAATGTATGTTTCCTTTAAACTCCCCGTAACTTTTTAAAGTTTAGGAAACATCAAGAAAAGGAATTTCACGGCGGTGAAATTTTGGTGGAAAAACCCTCTGTGAAGAGGGTTTTTTTAAAGAAGATATTTCATAACAACTAAATGATAGAGATTTTTATGTGACGGTGAGAGCTGTCGTAAAATAAAAGGGTTTCTCTGGGAAGTGGGGCCCTTTTTTATGTGTTCTAAGTTTGGCTAAAAAGGGGTGAGAAAAAAGGGGGCTGGATACCCCTCCAGGTGGCCCCAACAAAGTTTTTTAGGCTTTTAAGGAAAAAAAACAAGGAAAAATTTAGCCTTTTCGTTTTTTTGCTTAATTTTGCAGCCGTAATAAATATTAAATCTTTGGATTTCTTACTTTTATCGGTGTTAGAAATTCGTGATTTAAAAAACAAGTGAAAAAAATAAATGTATTCCAGCGGAATATACAATTGAATAATTAATTACAAATTACATAATACCTTATTATATTATGAGAAAGTTAGAGCTAGTAAAGGCTATTTCTGAAGACACTGGAGTGGATGTGGCTACTGTTTCTGCCGTAGTAGAGTCTTTCATGAAGACGGTCAAGGGTACCGTAAAGAAGGGTGACAAGGTTTTCCTTCGTCATTTCGCTACCTTCACCACGAAGGTTAGAGCACCTAAGAAGGCTAGAATCATCAGCAAGGGTGTAACTATTGATGTTCCAGCACATACTATTCCTTACATGAAACCTAGTGAGGAGTGGATTGATGAGCTTAGATAACACAACTTTACCGGGGTGAATCCGTTCGGGAGAATAGATTCCCCGCATTTAACCATATAAATTTCGATAAAATAAAAGGAGAGGCTGCGATTGTCCTCTCCTTTTCTTTTGTGGATTATTCCTCTACTACTGAGAAATCGTCTTTTCCTACTCCGCAAAGTGGGCAAACCCAATCTTCTGGAATGTCTTCGAATGCAGTTCCTGGCTGGATGCCTGAATCTGGATCTCCTTCTGCTGGATCATAAATGTATCCGCAAACGTCGCATACGTACTTTTTCATCGTGTTTCTTTTTTAGTTAGTTATTATTTGTTGCATCGTTCTGTGTAGAACTTCTTAAAATCACTCCATTTATAGTAGGGGTACTGGGTGGTAGGCACAGGCAGACGGGCTTCTTTCTCGTTCAGCAGGCACTTCACCAGCACGTCGTTCTTCTTGTTTCGGTAGAAGATGAGCTGTATGTTGCATGCCTTGCAGGTTTCCCAGTTCTGGTACACGTACTTCACCTGATAGGGGTCTGCAGGGTCTTGGTCGGCTCCGTTGATGCCCATGAGCACGGTCAGGGGACCAATGCAACTGTCGTGCCCGAAGCGGAGGTCGGCCTTGTGGTCGGAGCTTCCGTTGATCACGGCTTCAGCTTTCTTGAGGATGTCCTGCAGGATAGGAATCATGCGGTACTGGTCTCCGAACACCCAGGAGTAAGAGCCCAGGTTCGATGCTTCCCAGCGGTTCACCACTTCTTGGTCGGTCACCAGCCCTTCCATCATGCCCTCATGGTAGATGTTGGGCAGGGAGGTATAGAGGTTCAGCAGGTGGGCTCCAATGCGGTCTGCCCGGGCAGGGAGGCCTTCTGTGCTCTTAAACACGCGGGGCACCAGGGCAGCCTCCAGGGAGTTGTCTCCCTTGAACTGACTGCGGTTCTGCTCCCAGCGTGGGGTAGCCTTAGGGTAGTTATGTTTCATAGGGTTCTGCTCGTCGGTAGGTACCACACCGTCCAGGGTAAAGCGGCTGGACTGCTCCCGGATTTCCAGTTCTGTGTTACACTGTGCCAGTTCCTGGCAGAAGGCAGCCATGCTGATGACGCACCGTCCGGAGAGGGAGCTGATGGCCAGCACGTTTCCACCTTTCTTGAAAACCTGAGGGAAGTTTCGGTACATGTTCCGTGCAATGTTCTGGTGCTGTTCCCATCCCAGCTGGGTAAGCTCAGACACACCCGTCATGAGTTCCTGCTTAGCAGCCATGAACTTGCCGTAGAAGGTTTCTCCTGCTGGGGTGAGGAGCTGCTTCTGGTGAGCCTGAGTCAGGATGGTGTCCAGCTCATTGTAGAGGCTGTTGTTCCAGTAGTAGCGGGAGCCGTGGCGTGCGTAGTGACTGATGTAGAAGGGTTTGTAGCCCTTTGGAGCCTTAGTAAAGCGGGTGGGCTCGGTCACGTAAGGGAAGTCGTTTCCGTAGGCCTTTCGTGGGTTAGCCTGAAGCACTGCCATAGGGTCCACGGTCTGTGCTCCCACGCAGAGGGTCAGGAGCCAGAGGCAGAGGGTCAGGAGATTTTTCTTCATATATATAATAAGGTATTAAGTTAATGTCTTCTGCAGGGGGATGGTGTATGGGTTACTCTTCCCGGTGAAGCCTATCTCTGTTTCGGGTGATACGGAGTCTATGGCGTACCGGTGCAGGGTCAGCTGTGTGTAGGCTCCGTCTTTCTGAAGTCCGGAGAAGGTCAGCACGGTGCCGTAGCCCAGCTTGATGTAACCTGCGTTGGCATAGATGAAGTTGAGCTTATGGGTTTCCGTCACTCCCCTCGATGCTCCCTGCACCTCTATCTCATCGCCCGGGGTGAGCAGGTCGCCTGGGGTGAGCAGGTAGGAGAAGCGGTCTTTCAACTTCGTGTCGGTGCGGTCGGTCCAGTCTTTTGCTCCTTCCTCCTGGGTGTGGTTGTGTCCCCAGAGGAAGATGATGTCGTGCTTCTCTGCAGCCTGGCTCAAGGCAAGGAAGGCTATCATCAGTGCTCTCATTTGTTTTCTCATGCTAGATTGCAAATATAGGGTATTCTTTTTATAAATCCAAATTCGTCAATCCCCCAGCAAGTTCTCCAGTATTTCCTTCTGGTACCCTGGAATAACGATGTGGTGGTTCCCGATGGGGTCTGTGAGGAAGTAGTGCGTAAGGGATGGGTCCTTCAGACGGATGACCTGCTGCGTGCGGCATAGGTCGGGCTCTGCCTGACTGCGGATCAGTTCCCCCTCTGCAATGAAATGCCGGGAGAGGTCGCCCGATACTTTGAACAGAGTCACGGGGCCTTCTTTCATGTACCCTCGGATACCCACTCCGATACCCGATTCAAAATGCGTGTCCAGCTCGTACCGCTCCACCATGTTCAGAGGGATGGTGCAGTGTGCCAGGAGCATCTCTCCCGTTTCCGGCTCAATGCGGGCTGGGTTGGCCTGGAAACCGCTTACCCCCGTGAGCACCTGCGCTATTTTCATGGAGAGGAGGGCTGGTACATCGCCCTCGCAGCCTGCAGTGGTGCCTTCCGAGTTCAGACGGGCTAGGGCCACACATCCCGTGTTGTGCACGGCGGTAAGCAGGTCGAAGCAGCGAAGGGTGAACCCCTGCAACTTGTATTTCTTCACCAGTTTAGTCAAGGCTGCGTAGATCTGCATGGCACCCGGCAAGTTCTTTTTAACCTCTGGTGTCATGGGCACCTGTAAATCTTCCACATCATGCAGTGGGGTTTCTTTCACCAGGTCCTGCAATTCCTGCATGGGGATGCTCACCAGTTCTATACCCAGTTTCTGGAGCACAATCTCCTTATCGGCATAGCTGGAAATGAGCCAGTCCGATGGTTTTCCTATCACACCTAGCCTACAGCCTTTCAGGAGTTCCCGGGCCCTACTGGTCTGGGCTAGCAACTGGATTCTCCGGGTGATGTACTCCGCATTTCCGTGAATGATTTCCCCTTGGAGCCCGTTCTGACGCAGGAACGACAGGATTTCCATGGATGCTGCCAGGGAATTGCTTTTCCCGGAGGTGAGCAGGTAGAAAGGCTTTTCCGATTGCTTCAGCAGGGTAGGGAGCAGTTTTCTGAAGATTCCCTCCGTGCCTCCCGTGCGTACGTAGATAAGGTCAAGGGTGTGGGTGCCATAGAGGGTGTAGTCGGCTCCCTGGAAATCCATTTTCAGTTTCAGACTGCTGAGGAATTCTTGGGTTACGGCGCTCACGGCTTGTTCATTGTGCAGTTCGGAAGTTAGGGTATAGATTGCTATTTTCATGATTTAAGGTTTTAGTCAGTGTTTTAGTCACAAAGTTAGTGTTTTCTGGGGAAAAGTCAGTGTTTTGGTCAGTATTTCTCCAGATAAAAGTTAGTGTTTTGGTTAGTTTTTAACCAGATAAAAGTTAGTGTTTTGGTCAGTAAGTCAGTGTTTCTGGAGAAAAAGTCAGTGTTTTCCCCAGAAATATTCAGCAGAAAAAAGTTAGTGTTTTATTTCCCCAGATTGAAACGAAGGCCCACGTTCAGACTGAGCCCCAAGGGTTTCTCCTGATAATAAGTAGGGATGGCGCTGTGATTATCGAAGTGGTAGGACACACCCGGTTCCGCATAGATGCTGATGGTGCTGTCCACATGATATTCCGCACCTATGGCTCCCGTAACGGAGTATTGTAAAGGCTTGATGCTCACGCTTTCACGCTCCACAGGGCCCTCCTTACCATTAGCCACGTCTCGGGTGGTGCGTTTACCCTTCACCATCTTCTCCACGGCACCTCCAGCAGAGGCATACACGCTCCAGCGCTTTCCACCCACCAGTTGGTAGTTCACATTCACAGGTACTCCCAGGTAGTCCAAGTCCTGATCCGTTTGGCTCCCGTTCCCCACGGAAGAAACGGTGATGTCGGAAGAGAGGCGACTGTACTGCAATCCGCTTTCCACGCTCCATCGGTCTGAAATAGGATAGCGCACGGTCATGCCCACCCGTACAGGCTGACGGTGATGTATTTCCTCCTCCTTAGGGAGCGGCACATTGTTCACCGCCTTGAAAGAGGCCAGTGGGAAAAAGTAGATGTCCGTAGCCCCTCCAGTTCCGACGGGTTCCGACATGACGGAGTGTGCTGGTGTGGCAGATGCCAAGTCTCCACCGCCTTGGCCCTTCTGTCCACCTACCACGGTGTTAGAGAAGTAGACCTTTGCCATGAGCTTTCCACCCTTCATTTGCTTTCCGGAAGGGTAGATGACTGGACGTGCAGTCTGCGTTTTTCTCACCGGAGTTCCCTTAGAGGCAGGCTTTCCCTGATTCTTAGATGCCCCGGCATTCTGCTGTTTAGGGCTCTTTTCAGATGCTCCTACAGGGCTCTTTTCAGATGCATTCACAAGGTTCTTTCCCGAGGTTTCAGCAGGATTTTTTCCCGATGTCTCTATAGGATTTTTTCCCGATGCTCCAGCAGAAACTGCACCCGAAGGTTTTCCAGAATTTCCTTCTACATTTTTCTCTGAAACACCCTCTACTGGCTTTCCAGAAGCACCTTCTACAGGTTTCCCAGAAGTTCCCTCTACGGGTTTCCCAGAAACACCTTCCGAAGCCTTACCCGCAGCTAGAGTTTTCCCTGCTGCAAGTGAGTTCCCTGCAACCAATGTTTTCCCACCAGCTGTTTTTCCACTAACAAGGTTCCCACCAGTATTCTCACCAGCACCAGTTTTCCCTGCTAGATTTCTTCCAGTTTGAGTTCTTCCAGTAGTATTTCCAAATGCTAGATTTTTCCTGCCAGATTTCCCACTAGCAAAATTCCCAGCATTTCCACTAGCAACTTTCCCAGCATCTCCACCAGTAATTTTTCTCCCAACAGCATTTCCACTAGCAAAATTCCCAGCATTTCCACTAGCAACATTTCCACTAGCAGCTTTCCCTGCAGCATTTCCCCCTTCAGCAGAACCCTTCAGAGTTTCCCCCTCATTTTCTGCCAGAGTTCCAGCCTCAGGAGCTACTTCCACCTCCAGTTCCTCTGCCTTATCGGAAGGCTGCTCCAGACGCTCATCCACCTGAGCTATTTCCTCCAATGCTTCAGGGCTCAGAGCCGTTTTATCAGCTAAACGAAGGGCTTGCCAGCCCAGTCCCACTACCAGCAGAACGGCTGCAGCAGCAGCTATACGCTTGGGCCAAAGTGGCACAGTACCCGCCTTTCGGTTCTGGGCCAAGGCCTTTTCCAGCACATCCCAAGAGACCTCCGGGGCGGGCTGTCGGTAGTCTGCCATCTTCTTCTTGAATTCCTTACGGGTCTCTTCTTTCATACGTGCTGTTTTTGACTTAAATATGCATTTATCTTCTTGGCTAGCAGGTTCTTGGCCCTGCTGAACTGCGAGGCGCTGGTGTCCTTCCCTATGCCTAGGATTTGCCCTATTTCCTGGTGGGTCTTGTCCTCAAAAACGTACAGGTTGAACACCGTGCGGTAGCCCGTGGGCAGCTCCCTTATCATCTGGTGGAGCACCTCCGGGGGTACATCCCTCACCGGTGGGTCGTCCTCCTCGGGCACATCGGCCACATCCCAGTCCAGGGGTTCCTCTCCGTGCCTCTTCTGTTCCTGCAGGAAGTGGAGCGATTGGTTTACCGCTATCCGGGTGGCCCATGCCTGCAGGGAGCCAGGGCCCCGGTAGTGGAAATCCTTCACGTGGGTGATGATCTGCACCAGGGTATCCTGAAACACATCCTTCAGGTCGTCATCCCCCGTGATGTACCGTGCACACACGCCCGTGAGATAGTCTCCGTAGAGGGTATAGAAGTCCCTCAGGGCAGAAGAATCCCCACCCTGAAGTCGCTTCGCCAAGCGTTCCTCCTTGTCTCCTATGGTAAAAAATCCCACGTCCGGCTGTGTTCCTTCCGGCCGCTATTTGCGGGGGGTGTATTTGAATTTAGCGGTTTGTGTGCCCACGCGAGTGTTCCATTCCAGGGTAATATGCACCGGCTGGTCTATTTCTTGTAGGGCTGGCAAGTCGTAGAGCTTGAAGGCCACTATACCGTCCTGTTCCAATCCCGTGAAATCGCCCTGTGCATCGTGGTAGAGGGTGAAGTAGTAAGGGGTGTTCACATCGTCGCGGTGCACCAGGTTCAGCTTGTGCTGGGCCCCGTTTCCGAAGACGGTAGCAAAGTGAAGGGTGAGGTAACCATCCTCAGCCACCGTAATCCAGTCGTTCAGGATATTTAGCGGGTCGTTACCGTATGCCTTGCGGTTTTCATCCTCGCTGCCCTGGTTCTTAACCAACTTCTTGGTGAGGACAGAATCCAGCCACACCACATCTACATGCTGCTTCTGGCTGTCCTTATAGTCCAGACAAGCACGTGCCCTTACTTCCTTGGTGCCGAAAGGCGATTTCTGCAAGTTCTCTGGGTGAAGCACCGTATAGTCGTCCAGCTGAAGGGTCACAGCGGTATTATCTGCATTCGGTTTTACAGTCACCATGGCGTTCATCATCATCTGACCACCGTCGTCCAGATCATCGCTGCAAGACTGCAGTCCCAGGGTTCCAGCCATCAGGCTCAGCCCTGCAAAATACATCATAAACTTTTTCATTTTCTCTTTCATTTTTTTTAGTTAGTTATCACATCAGTTTCCTTTTCATGCTTTATAAATCGCAAAGGTGGAAAAAACTTGCATGGAAATCGGAAGAAAATTCGTTAAACAATCTTAAAGGCTGAAGAAGGGGCGGTGTGGATGGGTATTTTTAGGGGAGGGAGTTCGTGTTTCACACTTTTTAACGGGGTTACGGTGCAAGTTTTCCGGGAAATGGGATTTATATGTACAAAGAACCGAAAGAAACGCATAATATTATATTAAGGTAAATATGAAAAAGAAAATGCTAATGCTAGTGGGGGCCTTGCTCATGGCTTTGCCCCAGGTGATGAAGGCCCAGGAGATGGGCTGGCAGGTGAGAGCCGGAGTGGGTAGTGCCGGAATCTTAGGTGGTGTAACGGATATAGAAGACCGTCTGGGTGTGCAGTTTGGGGTGAATGCCGATATTCCCGTGACCCAGAACCAGGTGATACGGTTCCAGCCCGGACTGGAGCTGGCCCGCAAAGGATGGAAGTTCAGGGGCGGTTGCGGGAATGAGCAGATTCTGGATGCCCGGTTCAGCACCCGTCTGGACTACCTGCAGATGCCCTTGGTCATGGCAGCCCGGCTGAGGCTGGGGGAAGGCACCAGCATCAGTTTCCGTGCCGGAACATACGTGGCCTACGGACTTAGTGCCAAGACGCACATGGATGTGACGGATACCGACCACAGTGAGACCTTCCCACAGAACCACTTTTCAGAGCCTTGCGATTTTCAGGAAGTGGCTCAGGATGGGAAAGGAAATCAGTTGAAATATCCCAAGTTCCAGCGGTGGGATGCGGGCCTTACCGGAGGCATCGACCTGAACGTGGGGCACCTTATCCTGGGATGCAATGCTTCCTTCGGGATGGTGAAGGTGTGCGACCCTGGGTTCATGGGTGACCCCGTGGCTAACCTCATTACCACCATGTTTACCGGAGCCCCTAAGAACGTAACCTTGGAAGCCTGCATCGGTTACCAGTTCTAGTAGATAATTTCAGGCTTAATTTTCGTTCCTCTTCTCTGCGTCCCTTAGCAGAGGGGAGGAATTTTTTTTACATTCATTTATGTAAGTATTTTAATTCCAAGAGGTGTAGTTGTAAATTAACATATGAATATTTTATAATTTTTTAGTTTAGAAAAAATATTACAAACTTTCTTTTATTTTCCTGATATTTCTATCTGCTTGAAATATAGTGATATAGGTGGATATATGCAATTTTATGGTTTTTACATGTAGAATCTAAATTGTTAAAATTACCCCCCCCTATACGTTAATTTATATCTCTTATAGTTAATAAATGCAAAATAACGAAAGAATATTATTGTTTGGATAATCGGCATATAAAAAGAAAATGTAAATTTGCATTAGCTTAACTGAAGAGAAAGAATAAAAGATTCCAAATTGAATTGAAAAAACTTGACAGGAACCTACCGAACGGAGAGGTAGGTTCGCCTGCAGTTGAACGGAGAAAAATTCAGTGGTTTGGAGGAATTCGGAGATTTTCGGGGTTATTCGGAGATAATCTCGGAGTACATTTCGGAGGAAATCTTACGGAGGAAAATTATTATTATAACTTAAAATATAAAAGCATGAAAAAAAACTATTCAAGACCTGCTATGGTTATGGAAACTTTTGTACCAAATGAGTATTGCGATTCATGTTGGAAGTCAGAAGTTCAATGTGTTGGACAGTCATCGTCACAAGGTCATTTGATTAGATATATCACATTCCCGAATGATCCAGATAAACCAGGTCAATATGATATGCACTGGAATGGGCATACATCTCATAAAGTTACATATTACTTAAGATTGCCCGATGGTATAACTCCAACTCCACAGAATTTTACAACTTTAACGGATTATATTATAAAGGTTGAAGATGAACAAGGTTCAGCAACTACGAGTGATGACATTGAAGTTGCTCATGGAAGAAGTTCAAGTGGCCAAGACCAATTTGACGGTTGGGGATGGTTAGTTGGCGGTAATGTTCATTTTACCTATAATCCAACATTCCAATTTTTGAATAATCAACCAAATCATTCCTAATTTAGAATAAAGAATAATTTGAAATGTGCTCTAAGCTAGGACAACTTTTGAAGCATTACATTCATTCTTATTTTGAATTATAGAAAACGATCTATAAATGCAATACAAATTATAAAAACACCTACCACAGCTGATGATATTGTAGATTGGAGGAGTAGGTAATTCGGAGAAAACAGAATTTATAATTATCTAAAAACATTATAAGTTATGAAAAAAAACTATTCTAGACCAATTGCGCTTATGGAGACGTTTACTCCAAATCATTATGTTGCTTCTTGTGAGCCTCAAGAAAACTCAATATATGAAGTTGACCCCAATGGGCTAAGAGAAGGAGTTCAAGTAAAATATGATAAAGGTCAAGATGGGTGGTATAGGCAAACTGACGCTGGAGGAGACGAATTCACCTCTAACCACTTTGGTGGAGGTGAATTGTATTATATCGGTAGGGGCTGGGGTGATGCAGATGTAACTGGAAAGATAACTTGGCCAGCGCCTTCTCTATCTGAAGCTGAAATGGCAGCTGAAGGGATTGAATATCTGTATCTTTTCTCAAACCATCCAGGAGAGCCTACTAGTCATACAGGTGGTATAAAAGTTTATGGTGGAAAAGAAATAAAAAATATTATCAAAAACCAATCCTAAACGAAATTTTAGGTCTTAAAAACATAATATTTGGTCAAGGACAACAAATATTTCTCTGTATAAATTTTTTCTCTGTATAAATTTTTTCTCCCTTTGTCCTACGCATCAAGAGAGCCTGGGAAGGCGTTCTTGGTGCGGTTTTTTTTTATTATTTAACATGTTCCACTTGGAGAAAAAAAGTGTAGGAAGTAATTTTGTGACAAATTTTACCAATACACACAAACATGCTAGAAAGTTATGGAATGATTATCCTCCAACTGCTGGGAGCGCTGGGTCTGCTGGTCTTCGGTATGCGCATGATGAGCGACGCCCTGCAGAAAATGGCAGGATCACAATTGAGAAACATTTTACGTCAGATGACTACCAACCGCTTCACGGGGATGCTCACCGGTACCTTCGTGACCTGTGCGGTGCAGTCGTCTTCTGCCACCACCGTCATGACGGTATCCTTCGTCTCTGCCGGTCTGCTCACCTTGGCCGAGGCTATCAGCGTGATTATGGGTGCCAACATCGGAACCACCCTCACCGCATGGATCATGTCCCTGGGCTACACCGTGGACCTTACCGTGGTGGTCTACCCGGCCTTCTTCATCGGTATGCTGCTGCTATACAGCAAGCGGAACCGCTACGTGGGCGATTTCCTCTTTGGTGTGGCTTTCCTGTTCTTCTCCCTGGTGCTGCTGAGCTCTGCGGGCAAGGCACTGGACCTGGAACATAACCCTGCCGTGGTGGATTTCTTCGCCTCTTTCGATACGGGTAGTTACCTTACTATCATAGCTTTCCTTCTCATAGGAACCATCATCACCTGCGTGGTGCAGTCGTCTGCTGCCGTTATGGCCATCACCATTCTGCTGTGCTCCACGGGTGTGCTGCCCATCCACCTGGGTATAGCCCTGGTTATGGGTGAGAACATCGGTACCACTGCCACGGCCAATCTGGCTGCCCTGGGAGCCGGCACACGTGCACGGCAGGCTGCTCTGGCACACCTGGTATTCAACGTGTTCGGTGTCATCTGGGTGCTCTGCGTGTTCTTCCCCTTTGTGGATGTGGTGTGCCAACTGGCCGGCTATGACCCACAGGCTGGGGGACAGGCCACTCGTCTGCCCGTGGTGCTAGCTACCTTCCACACCTGCTTCAACGTGGCAAACACCGCCCTGCTCATCGGGTTCATCCCTCAGCTGGAAAAGCTGGTGTGCTGGCTTCTTCCAGAGAAGGAGCAGGAAAAGGCCGAAGAGTTCCGTCTGGAATACATCGAGGCCAACCTTATCCAGACACCGGAAATAGCCGTGATGCAGGCACAGAAAGAAACCTCTCGCTTCAGCGATGACGTGACTGCCATGTTCGGAGTGGTGCAGAAGCTCTTCCAGGAAGAACATGAGGAACACTTCGAGGAACTGGTGCAGCAGATAGAGCGTGCCGAGGACAACTCGGACCGTATGGAGGTGGAGATAGCACGCTACCTGGGCAAGGTGAGCGACGGCCACCTGAGCGACAATGCCAAGACTAAGGTGCGCATGATGCTCCGTGAGATTGGCGAGCTGGAATCCGTGGGCGATGCTTGCTACAACTTCACCAACATTGTGAGACGCTACCGCGACGGGAAGGAGAGATTTAACCCTACTCAGCAGCAGAACCTGCTGAAAATGATGGGTCTATGCCAAAATGCACTAGACCAGATGGGTGTGATGATGCACGGCCCTGCCCGGGAAGAAGACATGAAGAAAACTTACCGCATAGAGCACCAGATAAACCACCTGCGCGACCAGCTCAAGGCCGAGAACCTGAAGGCAGTGGACAATCACGACTACGACTACACCCTGGGTTCCATGTACAACGATATGGTGGGTGAGCTGGAGAAACTGGGTGACTACATCGTGAATGTGGTAGAAGCCCGTTACGGGAAATAAACCCTCAAAAAGGTTGCATGGGGACAGGTCCCGTGTAAAGTAAATATAAATACCTGAGCTCTAGGTACTTAAGCTGCTTACGTTACACGGGACCTGTCCCCTTGTAACCTAAATAAGCAGCATAATCCTGCCAGCTTCCTTTATAAACATACCCGGGAACCGGCAAGCTACGGCATAGACCTGGCTGCTGGTTACCGGTTTTCCGTCTTTCCGCACATGCAATCGCTCCCGGTTTATGGCATCCGCCAGTTGGCTGGTGGTCATGCCTCCGTTTCGGCGCACCAGCAGGTACACCATGGCTTCTTCCATTCGCATAGGAACATTATTTATTTACGCACCACCACGGCACCCGGATATTTCTTCGGGTCTAGCACGAACGTGCTGTCCGGCAAGCCCTTGCGCATGCTCTTCACCGTCATGCGCATGGAGGCACCGCTTTCCTTGGTGCTCATCTCGTGCAGCATGAAGTCCTTCTGGTTCACTATCATCAGCACCTTCTTCGGGTCGTCCGGGTCCTTCGGCTTCGTGAAGGTAATCTCGTACTTGCCGTTCTTCTGCTTCACCTCGGCCTTGTTGTAGTCCTTGTAGATGTCGAACTCTATCTGGAATTCTCCCATCTCCTTTTTCTTTTTGGCATCTACTGGGGTGATGATGAGCGAGTCCTTCCGGGCCTTGTCGCCCTTGGTCTCTATGGCCTTGGAGTAGCGCCAGTTCTGATTTCCGTCCGAGCCTGATTCAATGTACATTTCCCGGCCTAAGATTTTGGTTTTGAAGGTGCTCACGTGCTTGTTTCCCTTGGTAGAGAGGGTGCAGTCGCCCGTCATGGAGAGCACCAGATAGCTCATCTTCACTTCCATGTTCAGTTGCACACCCTGGGCATCGCTCATGGTCTTGGAGCAGTTGTCCATAATGGTAATCACGTTCTTAGGCACCTGTGCCATCAGGCTCAAGGTGCTCATCCCAGCCACTGCCAGCATCAGCAGAGGCTTCAAAAAGTATTTATTCGTTTTCATATTATCCTAACAGTTTCGTAATCTCATCCATCTTTTGAAGCCGCACCAGAGAATATTCCGTGCTGTGCTGGTCCACATACTGGAACAGCCCCAGCGCCTTCTCCAGCAGCATATCCTTCAGGGGATGCTCCTTGTAGCTAGCCTCGGCATACCACAGCTCGGCCAGCATCTCTAGCCGGGACATCTGCTGGCTCTCCTCCCAGGTTTGGCAGGCATACTCCACCGCCTCCTCCACGGAAAGGTTCCGCAGCTGCTCATAAGGCCCCACATACTCTCGGTACAGCTCCTTCAAATCCTCATCGGTTCGCTTTCCCTCGGCCTTTTCCAGAAACCGCTGAATGGCAATGGCAAACTCCTCTATCAACCTTATAAAATAGTCTTTCTGAAGCATTTTTTTAGTGTTTTTTTTAGGTTGCATGGGGACAGGTCCCGTGTAACCCAACCTTTACGTTACATGGGACCTGTCCCCGTGTAACCTTCTGACCTAGTATTTTAGTTTACAAGGGGCAAAAATACAAAAACTTTTTTCTTATTCTATAAAGAATTTCTATTTTTGCAAATAGAAGATGAAAATCTTCCGCAGGTAGTGAAGTAAATTGAATGCACTAATTCTATACGATTATGAAGAATAAAATCATCATAGCCATAGACTCTTTCAAGGGATGCCTTACCTCTGCCGAAGCCAACCAGGCCGCAGCGGTGGGCATTTCCCGTCTTTACCCCGATGCCCAGGTGCTTCAGGTGCCGGTGAGCGATGGGGGCGAGGGATGGCTGGATGCCTTCCAAGCCTCCTGGGGAGGGGAACGGGTGAGTCTTTATACCTCCGACCCTTTACTGCGCCCCGTGCGTGCGCACTACCTGTTGAAGGGCGATACCGCCGTGGTGGAGATAGCCCAGGCCCTGGGCCTTACCTTGCTAAAACCTAAAGAACGGAACCCCCTTAAAACCTCCAGCTTTGGACTGGGGCAGCTCATGGCTCATGCCGTGAGGAACGGAGCCCGGCATTTCATCGTGGGGCTGGGCGGCAGTGCCACCTCCGACTGTGGAATGGGCATGCTCCTGGCACTCCAGACAGAATTTCCCCCTACGGATTCCGACTTCTTTTTCGGGCCGTTACCATTTGAAGTCACCCTCGCCACCGATGTGCAGAACCCCCTCTGCGGCCCGCAAGGAGCAGCCCGTGTATTCGCTCCCCAGAAAGGAGCCACCCCAGAAATGGTGGAGGTGCTGGAACAGCGTGCCCTGGAGTTTGCAGAGGAATCTGCGCAATCCATGGGGCGCGACTGCCGTAATCTTCCCGGTGCCGGTGCTGCGGGTGGATTGGGCTATGCGTTCATGCAGTACCTGGGGGCCGAGTGCCGTTCCGGAGTGGAGCTTCTGCTGGAAACCATTCGCTTCCAGGATATGCTGAAAGATGCTTCGCTGGTGGTTACGGGTGAAGGCCGAGCAGATAAGCAGACCCTCATGGGAAAGCTCCCCTTCGGCATCTTGCAGGCAGCTCAGGCACAGGGAGTACCTACTGTCCTCTTGGCTGGTCAGGTGGAAGATAAGGAAGCCCTCCTCCAAGCCGGTTTCTCCCGGGTGGAGTGCATTAACCCTCCCGGTCTTCCGCTGGAAGAGGCGATGAAGAAAGACGTAGCTGTGCGAGGGTTGGAAGGTTTCACGGGACCTGTCCCCATGTAACCTTTACCGTTTCGGCTTAATATTCAGGTTCACACCCAGCACATCCTCGCTGTCCACTATCGTCCAGCTGCTGCCCGGGTACACCCCTATGGTGCGCTCCGTGTCGAAGCCCAGGCCCTTCAGCTCCTGGATCACCTCGTCACGCGCATCGCCCACCTCAAAACCCAGGTGGTGCACCCCGTTCCCGTGCTTGTCGTAGAACTCCCGGAAAGAGCTGGCCTTCTCATCGGCCTGATGCAGCTCCAGCACCCAGGAACCCATGTCGATGTTGCACACCAGCAGGTCGCACGTATTCTCCTCACCCCGGTAGGAGTACGGATATTCCCCGTTGCTCTCCAGATGGTTCACCGTCACCTCCGGCACCGGAATATCCAGCAGCGCCGCCCAGGCCTTTGCCGCCCGGTAGATGTCGTCCACCACTATATTTATCTGAATGAACTTGTCCTTCTGCAGCGGCGTGCTCAGCGGTTTAAACTCCGTAGGAAGCACCTTTTCAGCAGCAGTCTTCTCCGTAACAGCAGTCTTTTCCGTAACAGCAGCCTTTTCCGCCTGTGGCGAAGTACAGCCGAAGCATACCCCCAGTGTGAGGATGGCCAGTAAAGATTTTGTTTTCATGGTCTATTTTTTTTAGATTTAGCTTAGTCCGCTCCCCATGGGGGATTAGTCCGCCAGCCCCTTCCCACTCATCAGCAGCTCCACCAGCGGCTGGTCCTTATACTGCTCCGTGCGCTGGTCCCAGAACCCGAAGTCGCCATCGTAGCACCAGGTAGTCCAGGCAATGTCGAACTCATCAAACACCTCCAGCATATCCTTGTACCAGGCGTATGCCAGGTCTCGCTCCACAGGCTCATACACGCCCCACTCGCCGCAGAACAGCTGCAGGCCGTACTTCTGTGCCGCCGCTATGGCATCCTTAAAGTCTTGCCGAATCTTCTCCTTGTTCCACACCGTACCCACGAAAGGCTTCAGCTCCGGCTTCAGTTCCTCCGGTGCCGCCTCGTAGTCCTCCTGCGTAAGGATTACCCCCGGATAGTTCACCGGGCCCTTATAGTGCCCCACAGGCGTCCAGAAGGCAAAGCGGTGGGTCAGGAGCATCGGGTGATAGTAGTGGAAGGAGATGATCAGGTTCTTGTCGTTCTCCGGCAGACGCAGGTACTTCACCGTCTCGAAGTCCTGCCAGCGGTTGGACCCCACCACCAGGGTACGCCTCGGCTCCACCTTCCGCAGGGCCCGGTGTACCTTCTCC
>AUXO016216245.1_pt1 | contig 17924 bp, 19 predicted proteins | sample 768731 | NCBI WGS metagenome assembly AUXO01 (sample SAMN02715735, study PRJNA202380) | gut metagenome | biome: sheep rumen | host: Ovis aries | place: New Zealand: Palmerston North
GTGGTCGTGTCCGTGGTCGTGTCCGTGGTCGTGTCCCGTGGTCGTGTCCCGTGGTCGTGTCCGTGGGTCGTGGTCGTGGTATCATTTATAAAACAAAAAACAAAAACAAAAACAAAAAACAAAAAACAAAAAGGGGTGTACAAAATGAAAACAAAAGAGATGAGATTTTGTCATTTAACAATATATGAAGAAGAAAAAGAATATATTGTTTACAGTTATGCAAGTTTAATTTATATAATTGATAAGCCAAACAAAATAATACAATATGACCCGTATTATTTAAATTATTCTGCAACAACTTCAAGGCATTTTACAAAAGCCTTGAAAAAAGCAATAAATCTTGAATTGACAATACACGATTTAAGAGAATTTTATCAAGACTATAAAGAAGATGGCTGTATAACTGAATACAATGGTTACAAATTTCAACCAATTTTCAACCAATTTAGAGTAAACAATTAAAGTAAACAAAGTCAAGGCGGAACAAAACCGCCTTGACAATTCAACAAACGAAAGGAGCTACAAAATGTTAGCATATATCAAAATCGAAATAGACAACAAAATAGACGAATTAAATCTTCAAGAGTATGAAAAAGAGCAGTACAAAAAAGAGGTGGTGCAAGAATACCTTGACGAATACGGGTTAAGTGAATACGAAGAAAAACTTGACGAAATGCTACAAAGTCAAGCAGAGTGTTATCAAAGACAACTCAATGAAATTGACGAAATAGCCATTGAACTTAAAAACAAATTTATGAAAATGGTAGGCGGTAGAATAAACAAAGTAGAATTAGTGCACTTAATTGAAACAGCTCTAAACGATATTCACGAAATAGCAAGCGATTATTAAACAAATACAAGCAGGGCGGTACAAAACCGCCTTGCAATAAGAGAGGAAGATACAAAATGATAAAAATAACAATTAGTGACCTTATAGGTGAACCACATATTATCACTTATGAAATAGAAAAAGACAACATATTTGTAATTGACAATGTATGTGACAAATTAATTGGCAGAAAAATAAGAAGTAAATATCTAAACAGCATTGAATATTTTATTAATCATTTGATTAATCTCAGAGAAACGGGCTATGCTGTGGAAATAACAAGGGGTGAATAAAAATGAAATACGAAATACAAGAGTTAAAATGGAACAAGAGCTTTGAATACCACAAAGTAATTGAGGTAGTAAATGAATTCGTAATGGCAGAGGAATATATCGACACCCATTGGGAAAAAAGTCATTGGGATATTAACGATAAAATCGACTATGAAATAAGCGTATATTGTGTTGACACAATGCAAACAATCAGCTCTTGTTGGGTTTCAGAACGATACAAATATTATAACGAGCAAAACGAGGTAAAAGACGAGGCAACAGACACCCTCTACAACCTCAAAGCTGAAAACCTAAACCTCAAAGCTGAAAATTTGCGATTAAAAGGCAAGCTTTACGAGTTCATTGAAATACACGCTAAAACAATCCCTACGGAGTACAAAGAAGAGTACCTCGCACTGATGAAAAAGCTAATTGACAAAAAGAGCTAAATATGCTATAATACAAACTGAACAACAAATGAGGCGGTTGTTTTAACCGCCTTTTTTCTACAAAGGAGTTGAGTACAAAATGTATTGGAGAGAAAATACAAAGTTTCAGTGTATGATAACTGACTATGTTAGGCAAACCCCTGATATATGGGACGACCTCATTCAAGCGATGATGTTATCACTTACAAATGAAAGACGAGGTTTAAGCTATGGCGACCTCAAAAGTATGATTGAGGGAAAGGTGCTAAAGAATTTTGAAACCATAATCGGCACTGACCCCGACACCCGAACGGTTGAACAAATAATCATATACGCACAGTTAAAAGGTGTAGATTATTTAGCTATAACGCAATACTACTACACTACAATCTATATGACAGCCGAGAATATGCGAATAACACAAGCTGACGCACATAATGAAGCTGACGAGTTCCAAGAGGATTATTTAACAACCGAGAAAAGATTTTTTGAGGACAAATATTTAGATATTTTTCACGAATTTTCGCAAGAAAATAGTTGACAAAATGAACTAAGTGTGCTATAATTAATAATGTAAAGGGAAACCACCTACACCCTTTATAATATACAAGTAACATTTTATAAGAAAGGAGATTTAAGGTTATGCGACCCACAAATCTAAACAGAACGGTTACATTCTATAAGTACAATGTAACTGTAATGAACAAGGACACCGAGGAGATTTACAAGAAAGAGGTTGAAGTCACTCGCCCTACGGACAAGGAAGTTAAAAGTAAGCTTGCCGAGAATGAGCAGTTGCTCTACATTCACGGCAAGGAAAAAACTACAAAGTTATACTCAATGCCTATTGATAGGTTCATTGAGCTTGCTGATGTAGTTGAACAGGCTGAAACAGTCGAAGAATAAGAAAGGAGAAAACAAGATGAGTTACAAAGCAGAGATAATCGACAGCAACAAGGTACTGACAACAAGAGAAAAAATAAAGTTCACCGAAATTGGAGATACACAGTCAATTGATAGTGTATGTCCAAGTGGTGGAAGCATTGATATTGATGTTGACACTTTTGTTATATTACAGGTGCATAACGACAAAGCACAAAACCCTGACTATAAAGTGTGCATAGTATCAGACAAAGACGGCAACAAGTATAAGACGGGCAGTGAAACTTTTATGGAAACACTTACCAAATTATACGAAGAACTTAAAGAAGCTGACGAACTCGACGAGGGTTTTGTCATTAAGGCTTATAAAAAGCCGAGCAAGAATTTCAGTGGCGAGTTCATCACTTGTACTCTTGCTTAACAATAACTGACCATTTCAAATTTATTACAAAATACTACTAAATATAAGTGTTAAGGGAAGTGTCAATAGCACTTCCCTTTTTTCAAGAGAGGTGGAACACTTATGACAAAAACTGTTAGGAGCAAGTTCAAAAAACCTGCTAAAATAAAGAAACCTAAACTAACTGAAAAAGCAAAGCGGTATTTATATACAAACCCCACAACAAAGAACCAAAGAAAATGGAACAAAGAAATTGAGCGTATATCTCGCTTTGAAAAAAGACACAAAGGTATAGAAGTTAAATACCCTGAAAAACCCACAAGAATATCTCAAAAAGATTTAAGGTCAATACAAAAATACATAGGTAAAGCAATTCTTGAACAGTCTACTGTAAAGCTTTCGCCTGAAAGAATAGCAGAGTACGGTACTTACGAAGTTTCTGCTTTAGAGTTCCTTAAACTTGAAACACAAAGCGATAAGCTTAAAGAAAATGAAACAGCTTTCAATAAGGCATTAAGAAAAAATCTATCAGAGTATGAACTTGAAAAAGAACACCTTGCAAATTATTTTGATGTTGAGCAAGATACAGTTTCAGATAACTTTGAAGATTATCTCAGAGAGTACCACGAGGATATGGGTTATCCTGAACCAACAGAGATGTCGGAATTTGAAGCTGAAAGCCCTGATAGAATTTACGATTGGTTTAAGGGTGATAAAGAACATATTGATGAACCCGAAGATGAAGAAGAGGATTATCCACCATTTGAGCTTGACGGTATTATAATGGCAACCTTAGAGAGCGTAGAAAAATTCGACAGAAATTTTCAAATAATAGTCTATGACATTTTAGAGAAAACAGCGAACGAAATAACAAGTTTAGAAGTTGCAAAATCCCTAATAGATATGAATAATCAAGGTTACACAATCGAAACCGCTATAATGTCAAGTGACGAAGAGGATGCTTTGCAAATGTGGTTTACACACTTCATTCACAATATGCCAATAGCAGATGAGGACAAAGAAAGACTATTAGAATGGTATAATGATGAAATGCACGAAAGAGCAATTGAAGCCTACTCTTTACGAAGAGCAAGGAACGCAACGGGTCGTAAAATGAGGGACTATTGGCAGGGTCGTTATGACGAATATGATTAAAGAAAAGAGGTAACAGGCAATGGCAACACGAAAATATATAGCAGACTTTGAAACAACAGTATACGAGGGACAGACAGATACCGAGGTATGGGCTTCCGCTCTCACTGAGATAGGCAACACCGACCCTGACAAGGTAAAGGTGTGGAACACAATTGACGGCTTGTTTGACTACTTATTTAAGTTAAAAAGTAACAGTGTAGTGTACTTTCACAATTTAGCTTTCGACGGTAGTTTTATTTTAAATTGGTTGCTCCGTCAAGATAGGTTCAAACAAGCCTTTGATTTTATTGATGATAAAACTGTTGTACCTATTGACCGCAAATATATGGAGAATAACACCTATCGTTATACTATATCAGATATGGGGCAATGGTACAACATTTTTATCCGAGTAAATGACCACACCATAGATATTAAAGACAGCCTAAAGCTTTTGCCTTTTAGTGTTGCTTCAATTGGCAAGTCATTTAATACACTACACAAAAAGTTGTCTATGGAATACATAGGTTATCGTATGGCAGGTGGTTATATAGATGACAATGAAATGGAGTATATTAAAAATGATGTACTTGTAGTAGGTGAAGCTCTTGATACAATGTTTTCAGAGGGGCATAAAAAATCCACGATTGGTTCTTGCTGTTTAACCGACTATCGTTCAATGATAACAAAATATGCTTTCGATGAGTTCTTTCCAAACCTCAAAGAGATTGACATACCGAGCGAACTAAAGACACCCTATATACAATGTGCTGACGATTTTATTCGTAAAAGCTATAAGGGCGGTTGGTGTTATGTGGTAAAGGGGAAAGAAAATATAGAGTACAACAACGGAGTAACAGCCGATGTAAACAGTTTATATCCGAGTGTTATGCACTCCATTTCGGGCAATAAATATCCGATAGGAACACCGACATTTTGGCACGGTAACTACATTCCCGTTGCAAACACTATTGATAACATACCGATTGACCAAGACCCCGACACATATTTTTTCATTAAAATAAGAACAGAGTTCAAGATAAAAGAGGGTTACTTGCCTTGCATACAGATAAAAGATAATCTGCTATACAGAGGTAATGAGTGGTTAGAAACAAGTGATATAAAAATAAACGGAGAATACCACAACAAGTATATAGACCTTGACGGTAATTTAAAATCAACTCAGGTTGAGTTGACATTGACTTGTACCGATTGGAAGCTGATAAATGAACACTACGACTTATACAATACTGAAATCATAGGTGGTTGCTATTACTATGCAGAAGCAGGAATATTTGACTGTTACATTGACAAGTGGAGAAAAGTCAAGGAAACCTCAACAGGGGCGATGAGAACTCTTGCAAAGTTATTCTTGAATAACTTATACGGGAAACTTGCAAGTAATGATAACAGCAACTTTAAGGTAGCACATTTAGAGGACGGTGTATTGAAATTTGTTCCGTATGAAGCACACGAGAAGCAAGTAATATCCATAGCGTGTGGCAGTGCAATAACAAGCTATGCAAGGGACTTTACAATTAGGACGGCTCAAAAGAACTATTACGGCAACGATAAGAGAGGGTTCATATACGCTGATACAGATAGTATTCATTGTGACTTAAAACCCGATGAACTCATTGGAGTGGATGTACATCCTACAAAGTTTCTACATTGGAAGTTAGAGGGTAGTTGGGATAGAGCGATATTTGTACGACAGAAAGCATATATTGAACATATTATAGCAGAGAACCTTGAACCGATAGAAGAACCCTACAACAAGATAACTTGTGCAGGTATGGGAAAGAGATGTAAACAACTACTTGACCTTTCAATGCGAGGGATTAAAGAAGTTGAGGGTATGACCGAGGAAGAAGAAGAGTTCCTTAAAACCAAGCGAGATTTTTGTGACTTCAAAGTTGGGTTGAAAATACCCTCAAAGCTTGTAGCAAAGAACATTAAGGGCGGTGTGTTATTAGTACCTACGACCTACGAAATGCACTAATTTAAAAAGCGTACCTCACTGAGATACGCTTTTATTAATATATCAACTACTCAGTCATTCAATAAGCGGTGTGCAATACCGAAGTACCGTATAGCACCTTTTACAGTGTGCAGTCTATACGAGTATCAAATTAAATCAACTGAGGTGATAATCAGTATTTAAGTGCATTAAGAACAGCACGCTTACATTGCAGGTTCTTGAACCTAAAGAAACCGTTGTTAAAATACTTTCTTAATGCAAGTAGCACAATATCTGTATTGCTACGGAGATTATATGAGGGTATCATATCACTTGCTTCAACAGCAATTTTTGTACGGCAAGTCGTATCTATGCTTTGGTCACAATACAGGCACTTTTCATTAGGGTATTCCCTGATAGAATACTCTTGTCCCTCAAACCTTAATGTGCATATATAGGTTGATGTTCCTGACAGCTTTTCGATGAAAGCCGTATCATTATATAAATAGGTAGAGGTTGAACTGTATTCGGCATAGCTATTGCCCTCAAATGCTTGCATAAATAAGCTTGACTTTTGAGCTTTCATAGCACTCTCATTAAATCCTTGTTCAAGTACCCACCCGTTACCCTTTAAGAATTTAGTATTAGGTTCAAGTCTTTCGGACACACCGAGTTCACAAAAATAAGGGTTAAGAACCGATACATTATTACTTAGCATATAAACAGGAACATACCTTGACTGAGAGCCTTGACCTCTGCTTATAGAGGTATGCACCGATATAAATTTCTTAATCTCATCGGGTAGGTATTGATTATTCTCAGATTGAAACTCATCGAATAAAATCCTTGTAGTATCGGAGAAAAGGTGAGAATATTTCTTGACCATATCCGCAGAGTTCAAGCTGATAGCATATCCACAACTTTGGTCATTTAATAGTAGCTCTTTATATATTTGATTGTGATTGACAGGTCGCAGTTCATCATTCGGGAAGAACAGACCTTTAATGTCTTTAAAAAATTTGTCGCAACAATCCTCAATTTCGTATTTGTAGCGATATAAAAGTATAAACTTTTCGCCCTTCTCTTTGAACCGTTTTATAAAGTATCGGTTGAACCAAGTTGTTTTGCCTGCTGAACGGTTTGAAGTGCATAAATATATTTCGGGAGTGTTGCCTTTTAAGTCTTTCATTGATAACAGTTTTGTTCCGTCATAAAAATTGTTCATTGTGTCTGACCTCTCTTTCACTACATATTATATCACATTTTCATTGACATTGCAACCTTTTTATGCTATAATAAAAGAAAAAGCAAGGCGGTGATAAAATGGATATTAGTACATTAATATCAAATGTCGGCTTTCCCATAGCTTGTTGTATCTATATGATGTACACACATAAGATAGAAATGGACACTATGGCAAAGGCAATTGAGAACAACACCGAAGCAATAAAGGAATTAAGGTTAGAAATAAGAGAGGGTAAACACAATGGCAACGAAAGTAATTGATATATCCTATCACAATGGTGATATTAATTTTAACCAATTAAAGCAAGCAGGAGTACAGCTTATCATACGGTGTGGATATGGTAACAACAGTTACAGTCAAGATGATAAGAAGTTCAATGAATATATCACAAAGGCAATGAACTTAAATATCCCGACAGCTTTATACATTTACTCCTATGCTACAACAACGAAAGAAGCAATCAGCGAAGCAGACCATATTTGCAGACTTGCCCACAATTACCGAGGAAAAATTTCAAACACATTATGGTTTGATGTTGAGGAAAACGGCTCAGCCAAAGAGAACGCTTTAGTAAACTTTGAAACATTCAGAAAAGCTGTTAATGCTATGGGTTGGAAAGCAGGGTTATATACAAGTGAATATTACTTTAACACCTCAAAGCTTACACTTATAGACAGTGCTGTTCCCTTGTGGATAGCAAAGTACGGCACAAATGACGGTTATGCACACAAAAAACCCACACTTAAAGGTGAAAAAGAAGTAGCAATGTGGCAATACACTTCAAAGGGTAAAGTGCAAGGAATAAAGGGAGATTGTGATATTTCAATGTGTTTCAAACCCTACGACTTATTTAATACAGAGGTGATTGAAATGGATATAGATACAGCCTTAAAGATACTCGTTAATAAGGGTGTAATATCAACACCCGACTATTGGTACAACGCAATTAAATGCGTTAAGTACTTAGAGGACTTACTTATTAATATGGCAAAGACTTATTCCGAATAGAGGTGATAATATGTCAAGGTCATTTACTAACCAAGTTCGGTCAAGAATTATCGGAACATTAAAAGAGGGTATTCCCAAAAGACCGCAGTTGCAGAAATTAAGACAAGAAGTAACACCAATACAGAAAAGAATAAAGGTAAGAAAGCAGAGGGAAAAATATGCTGAAAAATAAAGATGAGTTTTTACAAGCTTTAAACACTTTAACAGAGGGTAACACCTCAGACGAGGTTTTAGATATTTTACAATTTGCAAGTGACATTGACACAGATAACAGTGACAGGATAACAGACCTTGAAAACCAACTTTCAGCCTTGCAAACCGAGCGTGACAATTTGGACAATGCGTGGAGAGAGAAGTACCGTTCAGCTTTCTTTGCACCACCTGACCAAAGATATAAAAATCCGCCCGAAAGCAAACCGCAAGGCGACAATGTAATTTCAATTAAAGACTTATTTAAACCAAAGGAGTGATAAATATGCCTACAATACCTCAGAAAGTTGTACTTACTAATAGTAGCTACGATGTACTTAACGCTATTAGAAACAGTGCAAGTCAAAATTATAAAGATTATGTGCCTATCGCAACAGAGGGCGGAGAAAGTATCAAGGAAATTGGTGCTGTAATAATGGATTATCCTAACTTACAAAATGAGTTCCTTAACACTCTTGTAAACAGGATTGCATTAGTACTTATCAACAGCTTGAACTTTGATAACCCTTACGCAATATTTAAGAGAGGTTTTCTTGAATTTGGTGAAACGGTTGAAGAACTGTATGTAGATATTGCTACACCGCAGGAATATGACCCCGAAGTTGCTGAAACCGAACTGTATCAAAGAGTAATACCTAAAGTTAGAAGCTCTTTCCACCCTATGAACTATCAGAAGTTCTACAAGATAACTGTACAGCAGAGAGATTTAAAGCTCGCTTTTGTGTCTGAGCAGGGTGTACAGGATTTAGTATCAAAGATAGTAAACTCGCTCTACACTGCTATGGAGTATGACGAGTTCCTTACAACAAGATACTTGCTCGCAAGAAGATTACTTGATAACAAGTTCTATTACATTGAAAGTCAGGGTGCTATTACGCAGGACAACGCAAGGCTCACACTCACCGAACTTAGAGCAGTATCAAACCTTATGCGTTTTCCCTCTAAAGAATACAATGTAGCAGGTGTACTCACAGCTTCACCCGTTGACAGACAGTATATCATAGTTGATAGTACATTTGACGCAAATGTAGATGTTAATGCCCTTGCATACGCTTTCCATATGGAAAAGGCGGATTATATTGCAAGAAGAATACTTGTACCTCACTTCGCTTTCAGTCCATCCGAACTTGAAAGACTTGATGTTCTCTTTGCGGCGCAGGAACTTAACGGTTCTTATAAAAAGATAACCCCTGAGCAGAATGAAGCACTTATGGGTGTACACGCACTCTTGCTTGATAGGGATTACTTTATGATATTCGATGAGCTTCAGGAGATGAGGGATAGAGCAAACGAACAGGGTTTGTATTGGAATTACTTCCTGCACACTTGGAAAACATTCTCAGTATCACCGTTCGCAAACGCTGTTGCACTTGTAGACACCACAGTTTACAACGCTAAAGGCGCTGTTGAACCTCCTACCTATGTTCTCACAGACAAGGACGGTAACACAGCAACAGAGCTTGAACTTAACACTACCTATTATATAGCGAACGCTACCGAGGGAACAGGATTACCCACAGCACTTACAATACGCAATGTCGAAGTTACGGCAGGCGAAGCTGTTATAGGTATGAACAATCAGGCAGTAACACCCACAGATGTTGGAACGCTAACTCTTACCATTACTTGGGATAATGGTACAGATGAGGGTACAACAACTACACTTACTGCCACTGTTACCGACCCTACACCTTAATAGGGTTTAAATATTTTTCCTTTCTGCCACACCGTCAACTCTTTATAGGGTTGGCGGTGAACAAGAAAAGAGGTTATAACAATGTATGAATTTCCAATTCTCGGACAAATAAACATTTACCGATTTGTACCGCTTGACAACACCTATACCAATACACTACACTTTGAAAATCGTGAAGCACAATTAGCCTACTTTGGTTGCAGAGACCTTGATACTCCTACCGCACCAACAGCAGACACTATAATGAAGCTACAATATACTCAGCAGACCTACACTCGGAATGAGCGACAGTATATACGAATTGAGAGTAATGCTAACATACTGTATGATTGTAATTATTTAGCTTATCAGAATAGAAACTTTGGTGAGCAATGGTTCTTTGCGTTCGTAACAAATGTTGAGTACATAAACGACTATGTTACAGAAATAGAGTTTGAACTTGATGTAATGCAGACTTTTATGTGGAATTATGAGTTGCGTGAATGTTATGTTGTCCGAGAGCATTGTTTAGCCAAAGATGATGTCAGGGGTAAAAACACACAATCCGAAAACAATTTACCTGAAGTGCCTATGCACTACTCGCATATTTCAAGAACTAAACTTTTTAATAGTTGGAAATATGTGCTATACACAACTTATCGTATGGACGACACAGGTACACCACAACAGCCCCAAATTCCTTGGACACGAACACTCAATAATGTGTTAATGTGTGGTGACATATACATAGCTAATAATGCTGGTCAGATGTACACTGCTTTACAGAATATTCAAATTAAAGGTGCATTAGACGGTATTATGGGTTGTATAATGTTTCCGTCAGAGTTCTTACCCGAAGATAAGGAAGATGTTGGTACTATCCATAAAAGCTTTATGGCTTCCAAGCCCATAGATATTAGTGGATACACACCTAAGAATAAAAAACTGTTTAATTATCCTTTTACAAGTTTAGTCGTTGACAGTGGGGTTGAAGAGAAATGTTATAAGTACGAATATTTTGAAGACCCTACAACGATTGAATTTGATGTTTACCCTTATATCAATGGCTCACCTATGATAAAGGCAATACCAAAAGGGTATGGTACTAATCTATTAGATGTAGATATTACTACCCCTCGCATTTCTGATATATCTCAGTCTTGTGTGATGACAGGTTTCCCTGTATTAGGTACACCAACAGCTTCTTTTGATAATTGGTTTTGGCAAAACATTCCATCGTTAGCGACAACGGCTGTCGGTACGGCTTTAATTGCTTCGTTCGTAGCTCCACCCACTGCCATTGTTACCTCAGCAGGGTTACTTGCAGGAGTTCATTTAGGCAGTAAAGTTGTGTCAGCTGTAAACACCCCTGCTTCGTCACGATTAAATAACACGGTATTAGCAGACATTAGCCCACGAAAAATTGACTTTTATTTTAAAGTGGCACAGCCCACCTCAGAGGGTGCTAAAATACTTGACAAATATTTTTCAATGTTTGGTTATTCAGTAAACACTATTAAAGTACCTAACATTGTAAACTACAACGCTTGCCGACCTAATTGGAATTACATACAAGCAACAAACTGTAATTTCCATTGGGATAACAGACCAAAGGGTACTTCCGTTCCACAAAAATATATGAGAAAAATTATCAGTGTTTTTGAACACGGTGTAACCTTTTGGAAAAACCCTAACAATGTAGGTAATTATCTTGATGATAGCGGAAATCTTAATTCTAACGGTGAACTATAAAAGGTGGTGATTAAATGAGTATGAGAAACTTGCAAGGTGACCTCGCTATGGCAGAAAATAAAATATCTGCTTGGGATTATTTTATTCGCTTATGCGAGATGAGTTTAGCTTGCTTTAAATGGAACGGACTACCCGACACTTGCGATAAACGACAGATTGAACTGTCGCTGTTATCTGTCGGCAGGGTACTTTTCTTTAAAGATGAAGAACTCGGCTACCTTACTTTACCTTTTAATTATGGGGGGAATTTTAACTGTTATGGACTTCCTGTTGAGCGTATTGCTTATAGTAATTATAACTCTTATGTTGCCAGACGAACCATAAACGATAGTGTTATAATTTACAATAACAAGTTACGAAATAATATGACACTGAATATCACAACTTATGCACGCAGGTTATTTGATATTGACCGCACAATAGATGTAAATGTTCACGCACAGAAAACACCTATATTGCTGTTAGGCGACCAGCACCAAATGTTAGGTTTGAGAAACCTCTATAAGAAGTATGACCGTAACGAACCTGTAATATATGGTGATAAACAGATAAACACAACTGAAATAAAATCACTGAATACCACAGCTCCGTATGTTTCCGATAAGTTATTCCAACTTAAAGTAAATATATGGAATGAAGCTTTGACCTACCTTGGTATAGCAAATATCTCAACCAATAAAAAGGAGAGAATGATAACTGACGAGGTACAAAGAAGTATGGGCGGTGTGATGATAAACAGAAACATTCGTTTAAAGGAACGACAAGACGCTTGCGAGAAAATCAATAAGATGTTCGGACTTAATGTGTCCTGTGAGTTTGATGAGCCTAATTATTCTGACAGTACCATTGACGATGATATAAATACAAGCGATAAGGACGGTGAGGGTGATGAGTAATTACACCACAGAGTTACGATTTATTTGTGAAACGCTTGCCAATAAACCTCAAAGTGAGGGTTACAATAGCGTAACAGATATTATCCTACAAGCACATAAAAAGATATTCAACTTCCCTTATCCCATTTTCGATGAAAACTATCGTACACCTTTGGAAACCAAAATAATAAGGCATTTCTACACAAGAGAGATTTGTGAAGAAACCGTTGGTTTATGGCAACTCAGACTTGAAGCAAGAATGAATGAAATTATGCCCTATTATAATAAGCTGTATGAGAGTGAGCTGTTGAAGTTCAATCCGTTCTATGACATTGATTATAATTTCAATCATAAAGGCAGAGCGAACGAGAGCAAGAAACAGGTAAACAGTCAAGATACCTCACAAAATACAGACTTTGACGAGGGTGTAGACAAGACAAGTCACAGCGTTACCAATGATACCATACACGATGTTAGACACATTGCGCAGAATGTTATTGATAACACTGTCGGTAATGAAGTCACAGATTTTACAAGCCACACAGACGACACAGCCGATGTTCACGAAACAATGTCAAGAACCGACGACAAAGACACACTTATAGCAGACAGAACAGACAGGACACTTGCAAGAACACTCAATGTAGCAGATACCGAGAACACGAAAACAAGAGAGAACGAGGAAAGCACGACAGTTGCACATAAGCTTGGTGATAACACCACAAGACTTAAAGATGACGGTGAAGATGTTGATACCACTGTATTGGACGGAACAAAGGTACGAACACCTAACCTCACCACTGATAAGAAAACTGATGATGTTACACGAGATACAGGCACAGGTGCAGATAACCGCAATATCCAAAGAAGCGAGAATACTCAGACCGATAACACAACTTCGGGAACTGAAAACTACGGCGGAGTTAAGAACTATTCGGAAAACTCTCTCGACTTATTCTCAGACACACCGCAAGGAAATCTCGAATATCCTAATCAAGGCACAACAGAAGCGGGCGGTAGTATTGCCCTATCACCCGATGTGGACTTTCCGAGAGCAGACGGCTTGCCTTATGACCCCGACAGAGATTATGACAGAGTACTCAGAGCAAGATTGAATAGTCGCTACCTCACAAACGGTAGAGATATATCACTTGTTCATAATGAAAATGAGGGTCACGAAACTGTTACTAATACCGAAGCTCACACCACTGTTGACTTTGATGAAACCACGGATGATGATGTTACCCATACAAGAAATTATCAGACCGACTTGGACGGTCATACGGTTACAAAGGAAACAGGTAACGAAAACACCAAAACCGATGATACCACTACCACTACTAAAGAGATAGACGAAACACATACCACTCACTATGATATTGATGAAACAACTACTACCAACTTTACCGATGAAAAGACAGGTAACAAGGATTTCACAAAGAGTGAAATAGATACTACTAACGAAACCGAGGGTACGACTTACAATCGAACAATGTCGGAAAAAGAAAAGGAGAATAAAGTATCTGATACTCATTCCGATAAAGATGTTGACGAAACAAGTCACAACAATGTTGATAGCACCGAGGACTACAAGAGTAGTACAGACAGGAACGATGTATATGACCGTGGAAGAGTTGTTGACAACACCACGGTTGCCAATCAGAAAACACTCAGCAATAAGAAGTTCCTTGAAGCTCTCACTGGCGAAATGAACTATAACATTCGTGATATGGATGAATACCTCAATCACGCTGTTGGTAAAATCTCTGATACCACATACAGTAAAATGCTTATGGAATTTAGAGAAACTTTCCTCAATATTGATACTATGATTTTAAATGAACTTAAAGACTTATTCTTTATGTTATACTAAAGGAGTGATTATTATGGATAGAAAACATAGACCGCCTTTTCCGCCTAAACCGCCGAAACCTCACTTCCCACCTGACGGATATTACGATATGTACGAACCGCCTTTAGGTCACAGACCACCTATGAAACCTCACAATCATTGTGCGAGGTTTACACCTCATATGCTGAACTACCATATACCTCACGCTTTTAAGTTTTGGTGTAACAAGGTCGTTCCTCTTGTGTATGATGATAGCTTATCTTATATGGAGCTTCTTAATAAGGTCGTACTGTATCTTAACAATATGCTCGAAGATGAAAAGCTTGTCGCTGTAAATATGGAAGAAATATGCCGTGCTTTCCACGACCTTGAAATGTTCGTGAACGACTATTTCTCATATTATCAGAGCAAGGGCTTAGTAAATAACGATATAGCTGTTACCAACGACAACTACCTTGAAATACTCCCCGATTGTGATACGGCTCAAATGAATACCATTTACCGTTTGAAGTTCGTTGAGGGTAGTACACAGACGATACCTGCTAATCTGCCTGACGGTGCTAAACCTTTTAGCGGTGCTGAATGTGTATTAATCAATCTGTCTAACTTTATACTTAAACATCTTGGTAATGAGTGGTGTGAAATTCCACCTAACGGGGAACAGTATAGTACCAAGCAGAATTACCAAATGTTGTTTACCGATAAAGATGTTTTCTTTAGAGAAAATGACGGTGACAAGTGGTTGGAGTGGCAGTCCGTATTCGGTAATTGGTGGAGCGATACTTGGCTTACCGTTAAGAACTACATTGACGAGGGCGATGAAAACCTCAGACAGATTATTGAGGAATTGAGAAATAGCCTTGGTAGTCTTGCTTTTAAGAATAGTGCGAGCGGTACATATACACCGAGAGGTACAGTTTCACAGCCTACCTTTACAGGTGCAGAGGGCAATGTAACTGTTAATGGTGTTGCGACGGGTACGGTATCTCAGCCTTTGTTTGTAGGTAATTCAAGTACTATCAGTGTCACAGGTGAAATTGAGGGTGATGTTTCTCAGCCTACTTTTACGGGTACAGAAGCTACACTTAATATTAGTGTCACTTTAGATAATGATACTGTAAATGTTGATACTGACGAAACCTCTGTTAAAACTACACTCAATGAGGGTACTTTACCGACACTCACATACGACAGTTCTAATACAGCAATAGTATTTAACGCAGGTACTTTACCTACTTATGAAAATACCAATGTTGTTACGAACATTAATGGCGCAAATGTTGATGAGGGTGTATGTACGGGTGCTATCACTTATACACCACAGGGTACTGTTTCTAAACCTGAGTTTGACGGTGAAAGCTTCTCACTTTCCACAACTTATACACCCACAGGTACGGTTACTCAGCCTACTTTCGCAGGTGATAGATTTAGTTCAACAGGTACTTTCACACCGAGCGGTACGGTATCTCAGCCTACCTTTACAGGCGAGGAAGATACTATTACAGTAGAATGAAAGATGGTGATATTATGGCAAATTATGAAGTTGATAAAATCATAAGCGGTGACGATACTTTTAATCTCCGTGATAACTCCGTTGCGGACGGATATATACCGAATGAGGGTAATGCTAAGACGGATGTCGGCTGTGCTATTATTCGTGGTGTAACCCAAGCAGGACAGGGTACAGGGTCAGTCTTAAATCTCCCTACAAGTGGTGAGACTCAAATAGTGTCAAACGGTGGGAGTGTTACAGCTGTTGCAAGTGGCACGGCAGGTGCTTCAACAGTAAACCTTGGACAGGGCGGTAATGTCGCTATTCAGGCTCAGGGTCAGACAGGTAATGTTACTATCACAGGGTCGGGTAATGTTGGACAGGTTAATATTAGCGGTACAGGTGCTGTGTCTACTTCTACCACAGGCGGAGATGTAACCGTTCAGACCACAAAGCCTAATGGTATGATTACTATTTCTGCTCCTGCAACAGGCGGTAATGTACATATTGGCAGTAACGGGCTTGCTACCCTTGTTTCTGAACACGGAGAGATACAGATTAATGCTAACGGTACAGCTACCGAGGGTGGCATAAATTTGTATGCTCCTAATAATCCTATTACCGTTACCGCAGGGGAAACAGTATTGTTATCAGGCGGTAGTACAGGTGTTGACGGTAGGGGAGTTTATGTAGGCTCTACTTCTAACCCTGATAATCAAGTTGCTATTAAGGGCGACCTTAATAACAGACCTACGCAGACGGAAGTGGCACAGGCTATTGCTAATGCTACTCAGGATATGGCTACTGAAAGTGATTTGAGTGATTATATTCCTAATGCAGGTAATACAGTAGACGGACAGTATCACTTACAGAGAACAGGTGTATATCAAGTTCGTATGAGAAGAACAGGCACTCAGTTCGTTTCAGATAGTTATAAATCTGAATATACGGGTGGTACGGTACAGCACAGTGTTTATGGCAATGTGCAGGTGTCGGGCGGTAGTACGGTGAAAGTTGAAGAGAATGTTGATGTTACGGCGGGACATAGTGTAAATGTAATAGGCGGTTCGGGACAAGGTAACATAAATATTTCAGGTGGTAAAATTGAAACAGACTATGTTACAATAGACAGTCCTAACCGCAAAATTCAGATTTATGATAGTGAGTTTTATTATGCCCAGGCACTAATTGATGATAGTGTTTTTAATATAGCTTATAAAAGCAATCCTACTCAGAATTTTAGTGTTGACTTTGAAACGGGCATATCTGGTTCTTTTAATGATGTTGATGACCTATTCCCCTCGTATAGAGGTTCTGTAACGGATTGGTTTGATATAACCAACTATGTTACTAACTCAGATATTGTTTATCCTCTCACTTCCAATATTACTGATAAAGTAGCAGATATATCTGATAACTGTCGCTTAACTGTTATCGGTGACGGCAGATATAAATTTACTACTGAAACCATACCCTCAACAGGTACTTACTTTATGGAATACCCTACGGACAGTGAAGTTATCTTTGACGGTGTGACAATTGAAGCTTACGATAATATTTTCAATCCTGTAAATATACCAAATGCAAGAACCAATGTCACATTCAAGAATTGTCTCTTTACAAGTACTCAACCGTTCAATTTGCCTGTTAGTGCTTATGGCACTATCACAGTTGAAAATTGTGTATTCGTTCAGAATGTTCAAATAATACCTCGAATGAATATGAAGTTTTCAATTAAAGATTGCGTGTTCAGAGGTACAACAGGATTATCGGTACAAGCTCCACCGACAGGGTACGAGTTCACAGGTCAGGGTATCATCACAAATAATCACTTTGTAACACAAGGTGCAGGAGTGACCGTTTCAAGTATCTTAACAGGTATTTACGAATGGAATAACTGATTTTATGA
>AUXO017236136.1_pt1 | contig 17924 bp, 16 predicted proteins | sample 768731 | NCBI WGS metagenome assembly AUXO01 (sample SAMN02715735, study PRJNA202380) | gut metagenome | biome: sheep rumen | host: Ovis aries | place: New Zealand: Palmerston North
GTAGTACTATTATCATAAGTATACATATTCGGATTAATTCTATTATCAGAGTCACCTAAAGTAATAATCTTTGTACTCTGATTAAGATAAGTATCTAGAACACCATTTTCTACATAACTATTAATATCAAAATAATTACTACTACTTTCTTTAGCAATAGTTTTATTAAAAATATCACTATTAGTTTTTTTAGCATTATGATATATATTAATCTTATATTTATCTATTCCATTAGATATACTAGAAAAATTATATTTAACAAAAACATTTTCTCCATTAAGATTAATATCAATATTCTCATTACTATTTTTATTACAATAAAACTTATTAATAATTAAGCTTGCCTTTTTATCAATATTATATTTATTATTAACACTAATGTCATTATCATAAGAATATTCAAATAAATTAATACATTTATTCTTATCAACATATATATTTAAATTAATATCATTACATTCTATATATTCTAATACATAGTTTCCACTATCCAAAAAAGATATATTATTATTACAAATTTTAATATTACTACTATCAAAAGGAATAATATCATTCTTAACTATACTTATTTTATTCATTTTTATCCTCTTCAGTAACAGCATTATAACCATTTTTTTCAATATCAAGAGCTAAACTATAATTACCAGTTTTAACAATTCTACCCTTTTCAAGTACATGAATAAAATCGGGCTTTATATATTCAAGAATTTTTGGATGATGAGTAATTATTAAAATAGATGTATCTTTATTTTCTTCTTTATATTTCCATATATTTTCCGCACATATTCTAAGACTATCAACATCTAATCCAGAATCAAGTTCATCAAGGATAATAAATTTAGGTTTTAATAATTTTATTTGTAATACTTCATTTTTCTTTTTCTCTCCACCAGAAAAACCGGTATTAAGACTTCTATGAATAAGATCTTTATTCATAGAAAGTTCATTAACTCCTTTTTCACATTGCAAAATGAAATCATAAAGACCTATTTGTTTACCATTTACACTACTAATAGCAGTCCTTAAAAAATCTTGATTACTTACTCCATCAATTTCCATTGGATTTTGCATAGCAAGATAAATACCCTTTTTAGCTCTTTCATCAATAGATAAAGGAAGCAAATTATCACCATCAAAATTAATGTTACCATTAACAATTTTATAATTAGAGTCTCCCATAATAACTCTTGATAAAGTACTTTTACCAACACCATTAGGTCCCATAATAGTATGTACTTCTCCATCATTTATAATTAAATTAAAATTATTTAATATTACTTTATTATCAACTTTAACACTTAAATTTTCTATTTTTAACATATTATCCCTCATTCCTACACTATTATAACACGATTATCCATAATTTAAAATAAAAAGAAAGGAGTTTATTCCACTCCCAATAATTACCTTTCTTCAAAAAATTTTGCTCTAGAAGGATGTCTTAGTTTTTTTAATCCTTTAGCTTCAATCTGTCTAATTCTTTCTCTAGTCAATCCATACATTTTTCCAACATCTTCAAGTGAATGTGAAGTTCCACCTTCTAATCCAAATCTTAATTTTAGGACTTCACTTTCTCTTTCAGATAAAGTATCAAGGGCTTCATATAATAATCTACATTTTTCTTTTTTAATAAGCTCATCCTCAGGAACAATATCATTATCAGTAGGAATAAAATCACCCAAAGAAGAATCTAAATCATCACCATTTCCCACAGGCAAATCAAGCGAGACCATATTAAATACACTATTAATTTCTCTAACCTTATTAATTTTTTCTAGATTATCCCCCGTCTCAAGAGCTATTTCTTCATCGGAAGGATATCTACCTAATTCACTTGTAAGCTTTCTCTCAATTTTTTCAACCTTATTAATAGTCTCAACCATATGAACAGGGATTCTAATATTTCTAGATTGATCCGCTAATGCCCTCGTAATTGCTTGCCTAATCCACCAAGTAGCATATGTTGAAAATCTATAATCTTTACTTACATCAAATTTATCAACAGCTTTCATAAGACCAGTATTACCTTCTTGAATTAAATCAAGAAAACTAATACCCTTATCATGATATTTTTTAGCTACACTAACAACAAGTCTTAAATTAGCTTCAATAAGCTTCTTTCTGGCATTACGGTCACCATTAGCATAGTTATTAAATAATCTTATTTCTTCTTCACGTGTTAATAAATCAATTTTTCCAATTTCTTTTAGATACATATGAACAGAATCAGTTGCTTTTGAATACTTTTCTTTGTCTAAATTATTATTATCATCTTCATCAATCTCTTCATAACTAATATCATTATTTTCATTTAATCCATCTTTATTTTTTTGTGATATTTGAGATAAATATGATATAACCTTTTCCTCGCCATATTTCTTACATAAGTCATTAAAAGTATTTAAATCTGGATCGTTATCACCAATAGTAACATAAAGAAAAACATCAAAATATTTATTTTCTATTATTTCTTGCGTTAATCCTTTAAAGAAAATCCCAAAAGCCTTTAAAACAGAAGATTTATTATATTTTTCCATTAACTCATAAAGCTGTTTTAAAGAGATAACATCATATTTTCTTATATCCGCAATTATTAAATTAATATCACTTTTATTTTTTTCCATATAATCATATCCTTTCTAAAATTTGCAATTCCCCTTCAAGCAGATAGATATGTTATCATAAAAATAAAAAAAAGTCAAACATTAGTTTAACTTTTTATAATCTTTCATAAGTTCATCATATGCTTTAATTAAATCGTCAGCCTCTTCCCAGGATTTTAACCTAGCTCCAGAAGCATATATATGACCACCGCCTCCAAACTTTGAAGCGGTTTCATTAATATAAGGACCTACTGATCTAATATTAGCTCTAATTAAATTACTTTTAACATCTTCAGATAGAAAAATCCAAATAGTAATTTCATCTACAAATTTCAAATCATTTATCATATTTCCTGCAGCGGCACTATCTACACCATATTCTTTCATAAGTTTATCAGTAAGTTTAATATATGCCACGCCATTTTCCGTAATAGTTATATTACTATAAATATAACCTTCAAACTTAACTTCTGCTAGTGGTCTATGATATAAATTCTTATATAAAGAAGTAAAATCAACATTAGTATCTTTAAGCAATCTCGTAACTAATTCAAAAGTTTTTACACTAGTATAATCATGTAAAAATCTATCAGTATCTCCTATTATCCCCAAAAATAATAATTCTCCATCTTCTTTGGTAAGCTCAATCTTATTCTCATAAGCAAATTCAAGAATTAACTGACTAGCACTACAGGCCTCATCATCAACATATTCTATATTACCAAATTTATCAATAATAGGATGATGATCTATTTTAATAACATATTCAAAGTCACTAGTACTAGCTCCATCAATTCTTTTTAAATCAGGAGTATCTACTACTATTAATAAAGATTTTTTAGTATCAATACTATTATCAAGTTTATCATTATTACCAAAAAATTTAAATCTACTTGCAGGATTACCTACAGCATATACTTTTTTATCAGGAAATAATCTATGTATAATATTTTTAAGACCAAATTGTGCACCTAAAGCATCAGGATCAGCTCCAATATGCCTTGCAATAACAATAGTATTATATTTCTTAATTACTTTAAATATTTGATTATAAATATTCATAATTATCCTTGCAATACTAGAGAATAAGTATCTTTAGCTATCATTAATTCTTCATTAGTAGGAATAATGAAAGCAGGTATCTTAGAATCATCAGTAGTAATTTTAGTTTCTACTCCTCTAACGTTATTAGCTTCTTCATCTACTTTAATACCAAAAACTTTAAGTTTGTCAAGTATCTGTTTTCTAGTACTAATAGAATTTTCACCAACACCCGCAGTAAACACTATCGCATCGCAACCTTCAAGAAGTACATAGTATTTAGCAATGTATTCAACTATTCTCTTAACATACATATCTTGAGCAAGAATACATCTTTCATTACCCTCTTTAATACCATTTTCAATGTCTCTTGAATCACTACTAACACCTGATATACCAAGAAGACCGCTTTGTTTATTAAGAACAGTATCCATTTCTTTAGGACTCATACCAGTTTTTTCCATAATGTAAGTAACAACTGTAGCATCCATGTCTCCACATCTAGAACCCATAATAAGACCAGCATTAGGAGTAAGACCCATCGAAGTATCTACACATTTACCATCTTTAACAGCGGAAATACTAGCTCCATTACCAATATGACAAGTAATAAGTTTAGTATCATTTCGTCCCAATATCTCGTTCATTCTCATTGTAACATATTTATGACTAGTTCCATGAAAACCATATTTTCTAATATCATAATCTTCATAATAACTATAAGGAATAGCATACATAAACTCCGTAGGAGCCATAGTTTGATGGAAAGCAGTATCAAATACAACAGTTTGAACAGCATTAGGCATAACTGCTTTAGCAGCATTAATTCCCATAACAGCAGGAGGATTATGAAGCGGAGCAATACTAGACAACTCATCAACTTTTTCAATAACCTCGTCAGTAGCAATTTCAGATTTTTTAAAGTAAGAACCACCTTGAGCTACCCTGTGTCCAACACCTTTGATTTCATCTAAAGAATTAACAATCTTATTATCAAGAAGTTCCTTAATAAGAATCTCAAAAGCAACCTTATGATCAGGTAAATCTACTTCCTTTTTAATTTTTTCTCCATTAACTTTAATTGTATAAAAACTACTTCCTATACCAATTCTTTCAAATACACCACTGATAAGAACATCTTCACTAGGCATTTCAAATCCAGTAAATTTAAGTGACGAACTACCAGCATTAACAGATAATATAATCATTATAACACCTCTTTCTCTTGATATTATAACATTTTTTTATTCTTTTAGGAAGTAAAAAATATCGTTTTATTCAATTTACAATTAAAAACATCTATGGTAAAATATATATATATGTAAAAAAGGAGTAAATTATGGAGTTTGTAGAATTAACAGAAAAAGAATTTAATAATGTTTGCACTAATTATAATGAGAGCTCTTTTTATCAGACACCTTCTTGGGCAAGAATAAAAGAAAAAAACGAATGGAATTACTATTATGTTGGAATAAAAGAAAAAAATAACATAATAGCTTGTTCTCTAATATTAGGTAAAAAAATATATCTCAATAAATACTTCTACTATGCACCAAGAGGTATGCTATTAGACTATAATAATATTGATTTACTAAATTTTTTTGTAAGTAATTTAAAAAGATTTTTAATTGAAAAGAATGGAATATTATTAAAGATAGATCCCTTAGTAGAATATCAAAAACATGATAAAAATGGTAATATATTAGGAGAAGAGAATAATCAATCAATCATAGATCATCTTAAAGAATTAGGATTCAAGCATCATGGATTGACAAAAGGATACACAGAAGAAATTCAATTTAGATGGAGTTATTGTCTAGATATAGGTAAATCAAAGGAAGAAATACTTAAAGGTATGGATCAAAGATGTCGAAGATGCATAAAAAAATATGAAAAATATCCACTATTGATAGAAAATGTAAATGAAAAAAATATAGCAGATTTCAAAAAGATAATGGAACATACTGCTAAAAGACAAAATCACTTTGATCGATCATTAGATTATTATAAAAGTTTAGATAAAGATTTTAAAGATGATAGTAGATTATCAATTATTTATTTAGATAAAAAACAATTTTTAAAGGACTTCAAAGATGATAGATTATATGATATGGTTTCCAAAGAAATAGAAAATAAAATTCCTGTAAGTGCAGGAGTATTCATCTTTGATAGTAAGAGAGCTAACTATGTCTATGGAGGTACGTATAAAGAATACATGCCATTAATGGCACAATATAAAATGCAAATGGAAATGATAAAAACAGCCAGAAAAAAAGGATTATCTATATATGATTTTGGTGGTATAAGTGGAGATTTCACTAGTGGTAGTGAAAACTATGGAGTATATGAATTTAAAAGGGGATTCGGAGGATATGTAACTGAATATATTGGTGAATTTGATTTGATTTTAAATAAACCAAATTATATATTATATAATTATGGATATAAATTTTATAGAAATATAAAACATCAAATAGCTAAAATAGTAAAATAAAGATGGATATCCATCTTTTTTTGATATAAAAGAAAATATCAACAAATCTGTTGATAAATTAATTAATATATTTCTTTATTTTTATCTTTGTATTCATTAAATAATTCTTTACATTCATCATGACATAACCCCTCTATATCAAGTATATCTTTATTCTTACCATTTAAATATTCATAAATAAAATCATCTCTAAAACCGATTTCCTCAGCTTCTCTTAAATTAGTACCATAATATACTTTTCTAATATTAGCCCATATAATAGCGGACAAACACATCGGACAAGGGTATCCCGTAGCATATAAAATACATTTTGATAAATCATGAGTCCCAAGTTTTTCGCTAGCTTTTCTAATAGCCATTACTTCAGCATGAGCAGTTGGATCATGACTTTCAAGTACCAAGTTTGATGCTACACTTATAACATTACCATCTAGGTCTGTTATAACCGCTCCAAAAGGGCCTCCTTTATCTTCATTCATTGTTCTTCTAGCTTCTTCTATAGCCATCATCATCTTATCTTCCATAAAATTCATCTCCTCCATAAGTAGTATGTAGTAGTTCTTCAGCCTTTTCACTAAGTGGACTACCTAATAACTCTTTATAAACTCTCTTAATATCCGGATTATCTGATGCATACCTAGTTTTCATCTTCTTATCACTATTATATAGTGCATTCATTCGTTTTTTCTTTAAATTAACAGTATTATCATATACTCTAGGTTGACCTCCCCCAGATATACATCCACCTTCACAAGCCATTACTTCAATAAAGTCATAATTTACTTCATTTTTCTTGATCCTTTCAAGTACTTTTCTAGCATCTCCAGTTCCATTAATAACAGCTATTCTAAAAGTATAACCTTTAATCTTAATATTTGCTTCTTTAATATTAGATAATCCTCTTACATCTTTAAAATTAAGCACCTTTCCTTTAGGTTTCTTCTTATTTAGTATATGATATACTTCTCTCATAACAGATTCTGTAACTCCCCCAGATGTCCCAAAAATAAGACCACCACCACTACCAGTACTCATTAAATTGTCAAACCTACTATCCTTTAATTTTCTAATATCAATATGTTCTTCTTTTAAATACTTAGCAAGTTCTCTAACCGTAATGGCAAGGTCTGGCCCAAATCTAACTCTTTCCATCTTTTTAGCAGTACAAGGAACAATAGATATACTAATAATATCATCATTATCTATATTATTAACTTTACTAAAATAATTTCTAATAATAGCCTCTTCCATAGCAATAGGACTTTTACATGTTGATAAATTACCTAAGTATTCAGGATAAAACATTTCTACAAATTTAACCCAAGCTGGACAGCAACTAGTAAACATTGGACCTTTTAATTTTTTATTAATTCTATCTACTAATTCACTAGCTTCTTCCATAACAGTAAGATCCGCTCCAAAAGTAGTATCAAAGACATAGTCTCCTCCTATTAATCTAAGGGCACTAACAAGTTTGCCAGCCATATTAATACCTGGCTCTAATCCAAATTCTTCGCTAGTAGTTACTCTAGCAGCAGGAGCAACTTGAAATATAATTGTTTTACCACTATGTAAATAATCTCTTAGTATATCAGTCTCATCTTTTTCATTAAGACATTTCTTAGGACACATAAGAGTACAACTACCACAATTAATACAAGGGTAACTTTCATTACTAAAACCATAAACTCCTACATTAAAAGAACATATACTAGAACATATCCCACAGTTATCACATTTATCTTTATCTAATACAATCGAAGAATTCTTTTTACTAACTTTAACACACTTATCCATACTACCTTACTTCCTTTTATATAAGTATAACATAAAAAAAGAACTAATTAAAGTTCTTATATTCATATTTAATCGCTTCGCTAGCAAAAGTAACAAGTTACTTCTCCCTAATCGTGTATCAAATATATATCAGTATATAGGTTTAAGATAAAATATCAATTATTTAAATCCGTTTTTGAAAAAATGCTCAATAATATCAACATGAAAAGCAAATTTTATCAAACACATAACAATCAAACAAATAAGAAAAATTAAGTATTTTTCATTTTCAAGAAAACCAAATAGTTCTTCAGGTTTTGCCTTTTTAGGATTATTGGCAAAATATACTTTAATCTCTTCAGGAGGTAAGTCATCATAATAAAAATAGCATTTATATTTTCTTTCCTTATAGTAATAATGATAATATCCTGTATAATTTGAAGCTTTACTGTGTATTCCTTCAACGTTATAGACAAATCTAGTACGCTTAGCTATTAAACAGTGCCCTTTTTTTATCGCTTTCTCCATTCTTTTTTTTCTTAATGCAGTCATTAAAGTACTATTTATTATTATAATAACAAGAAAAGAAAGAACAATACTTTCTAAAATAAGAATAAAAAAATTAGCAGTAAATTGTGGTGTAAATAATTGTTCTAAAGTTTCTTTCATACAATTACAACTCCTCTCTAACATAATTTTATCACATTATAAAAATAAATAAAAGTAGTCATAATAAGTTTTATAAAAATCTATCTATTATCATGAATATGTATATATTATCCTAAACTAACTACTAGGCAATGGAGAAGTAACTTGTTTCTTCGGGTAGCGAAGCGGTTAAATACAATTAAAGTTCTTATATTCACATTTAACCGCTTCGCTAACGGATTAATAAATTAATCCGCGGAAATATGTTTACAAGAATAATCCAGTATATATAGTTTATTTAGGATAAACTATTTTATTAATTCTTTTGTTTTTCTCGATTCTTTTCCATAATAACTAATTGGATACATTGTAAGAATATTATTTGTATTTGGAAGTGTTACAACTTTTATATATTTTGTACTAATTCCATTGATTGTAGAAACATCAAATCCACATTCAACTATGTATTTATGAACAATTGATATTTCAACTGGATTTAAGTAATTTATTTGTTCACGTGCATAATGAAATAAATAATTTAAATCAATGTCACTGTTAAATAAAGTATGTTTAATTTTATTATTATTCTCATCTAAATGCAATTTGATATGATTAAGAGCGTAATCTTCATCATAATTAAAAAGTTGACTAATATAATAATCCTTATTTAAAACCTCACTCTGATTGATTTTACCCAATTTATATTCTAATAAAATTTTTAAATCATAGTAATGTTTTTTAAATAATGAAACATTTGAAAAAACACTAATCTTTTTATATGCACCAAGATAATTTTTTTCTTTAATATCTAGAAAAATCATTTCCACCAAAGCAAAGTTTTCACTTTGAGTGTTTAATAATTGCTCAAAGTATTGTCTGGCCATAGAATTATTACCTTCAGTTACTTCAAGTCTACCAAGTTCCAACAAAGCATAATTATTACTCTGAGTATTTAATAATCGCTTAAAGTATTGTCTAGCCATAAAATTATTACCTTCACTTGCTTCAAGTCTACCTAATTCGAGCATTGCATAGTCTCTATTTTGAGTATTTAATAATTGCTCAAAGTATTGTCTAGCTATAGAATTATTACCTTCAGTTACTTCAAGTTTACCCAATTCGAGCATTGCATAGTTTCTTTTTTGAGTATTTAATAATCGCATAAAGTATTGTCTAGCCATAGAATTATTACCTTCACTTGCTTCAAGTTTACCAAGTTCAAACAAAGCAAAAATACTATTTTGAGTATTTGACAAATCAAGAAGAATAAGTTTACCCTCTTGTTTAGTTTTTTTACTATGTAAAAGGCATTTAGCTAATTTAAACTTTATTACATTATCGGAAGGCTCATTAGAAGAAATCTTTCTTAAAATTTCAATAGCCTCATTTATTTTTCTTTTATTAAATAGTGTCCTAGCTTTCAAATATAATTGATAGTTACTATTATTCATGAATATGCCCCTTTCAAAACGAAATATATATTAACAAATTTATTTTCTTTTGTCAAATCCCTTTTATCAACAATCCTGTTGATAGACTAATTATCTAGAATAAACATTATATACTGGATAATTCTACTAGAAGAAAATGGAGAAGTAACTTGTTACTTCGGGTAGCGAAGCGTTAAATAAAAAAAGAATATCAATATTGATACTCTTATCTATATATAGGATATTTAGAAGTAAGTTCTAATACTTCTTTAGATAGTTCTTCTAGTACATTATCAGCATTACTATTCTTTAATGCTTTAGATATAATCTTACCAACTAATCTAAAATCATCTTCATTAAATCCTCTCGTCGTCATCGCAGGACTTCCTATTCTTATACCACTAGTAATAAAAGGTTTTTCTGTATCATTAGGAATAGTATTCTTATTAACCGTAATATGAATTCTATCTAATATAGCTTCTGCTTCTTTACCAGTAAGACCAATACTAGATTTAACATCTACTAGTATTAAATGATTATCAGTACCACCTGATACGATTCTAAATCCATCTTCTTTTAAACTATTAGATAATGCTTTAATATTATTAATAACTCTTTTCTGATATTCCTTAAATTCAGGCTGCAAAGCCTCATAAAAACACTGTGCTTTCGCCGCAATAACATGCATAAGTGGTCCACCTTGAATACCAGGAAATACTGTTTTATTAATCTTTTTTGCAATCTCTTCATCATTACAAAGAATAATACCACCTCTAGGTCCTCTAAGAGTCTTATGCGTAGTAGAAGTAACAACATCAGCATATGTTACTGGATTAGGATGAAGACTCGCTGCTACTAAACCAGCTATATGAGCCATATCTACCATTAGATAAGCTCCAACTTCGTCACAAATACTTCTAAATTTTTCAAAGTCTATTATTCTTGAATAAGCACTAGCCCCCGCTATTATCATTTTAGGTTTTTCTTTTAATGCTAATTCTCTTAATTTATCATAATCAATAACTTCAGTTTCACTATCTACATCATAAGATACTATCTCATAATCTTGACCACTAAAAGAAAGACTATGACCATGCGTTAAATGACCACCATTAGATAAGTTCATTCCCATTACTTTATCACCATGTTTAAGTAGTGCTCTATATACTGTCATATTCGCAGAAGATCCACTATGAGGTTGAACATTAGCATATTTACATCCGAATAATTCTTTTAAATATTCGATAGCAAGATTTTCAACTATATCAACATTTTCACATCCACCATAATATCTTTTACCAGGATATCCTTCAGCATACTTATTCGTAAATACGCTACCTTGTAATTTCATTACTTCTTTAGATACATAATTCTCACTAGCAATAAGTTCAATATTATTATTTTGTCTTTCAATTTCTTTTTTTAAAGTCTCTAATATATTTTTATCCATTATTCTTTAAATCCTCCGCTAGTAATATATTTTCCATAATCATAGCCACTGTCATAGGACCAACCCCTCCAGGTACCGGAGTTATATAAGAACACTTGTCTTTTATTTCATTAAAATTAGTGTCTCCTACTACTTTATTATCTACTTTCGATATACCAACATCAATAACTACAGCATCATCTTTTATCATCTCTTTAGTGATAAGATTAGGTCTTCCAACTGCAGATACTAATATATCCGCAGATCTACATATCTCTTCTAAATTCTTAGTTTTAGAATGACACACAGTAACCGTGGCATTTCTATTCATCATCGCATGAATTAAAGGTTTACCAACAATATTTCCTCTACCCACTATAACTACATGCTTTCCTTCTATTTCAATCTTATATTCATCAAGAAGTCTAATAATACCCTTTACCGTACAAGGTACTAATCCATCTTTATTCATATACAAATTATAAATATTATCTTTAGTAAAACCATCTACATCCTTATAATATTTAATAATACCAGCACATTTATCAAAATCAATATGATTAGGTACTGGACTTTGAAGAATAATACCAGTAACTTCATCATCATTATTTAGTTTATCTATTAGATTAATTACTTCATTTTCACTAGTACTTTTATCTAATAAATATTTATCACACTTAACACCTACATATTCACAAGCTTTCTCTTTATTTCTAACATATATCTTACTAGCTTCATTATCACCAACTAAAATAATAGCAAGTTTTAATTTCAAATTATTTTTCTCTATTTTATCTTTAACTTCATCAAGAATCTTATCTCTAAGCAGTTTACCATCCATTATTGTCACATTCTCACCTCGTTTAACTATCATAATTATATCATTAAATTATCCATTTTACTATATAAAAAAGAATATTGTCAAAAGGCAATATTCTAGTTTTCTAATTTTTTAACTCTTTTAGCACTATCTATAACTTCATTATCTTCAAAATAAACATTTAAAAAGTTTCTCGAAGCAATATAATCACATAAGTGAACAAATAACTCGTCATTTTCTTTAGGTACCGGTAATACTTCATATCCATCTTTTCTCCTTATACATTAATCTTATTAAAATCTATACTACCACCTTTATTTAAATATAACAACAACAAACTAAATATAATAATATAAAACCAATTAATGAGCATTAATATTAATATATTAGAAACACCAACATTAAGAAGAATTACTAAAACAAATATTGTAATAAAAGATAGTGCCATACCAATAAATACCGATATCATCGAACTCATACTCTGTTTAACTACTTCCGTATCATTTTCTGCATCCATCTTTGGATATTTTAAATTAACAATAATACCAATAGTTTCTGATACTAATGGTAATATTATCGAACCAATAATAATCATTAATATTTCAACTATATTAAAACTAAATCTAATAAACATAATAATGTCTCCTAGTAATATTACAGGTATCATAATTAATACAGAAGTAGCTAATTTAGACATAATAATAATTGTTGATTTAACAGGTAAACTTTTCAATATATTAAATGATTTACCTTCTAAAGATATCATTGAACTACTAATCGAAGTCATAAAAGAAGTAAAGCAAACAAAACCATATAGAATAATAGGAATATAAGAATTAATCTCTTTAATAGATATTTCTCCATCCATAATAAAACTCTTAGTAATACTATCAAATTTAAAACATATCAAAGTAATACCAATAATAAATAAAACCAATCCAAATCCAGCATTAATCATAAATACCGGAGTATTAAAAAATCTATTTAGTTCTTTTTTAATTAAAGATATTTTAGGACTATTTACTTTAACAATATATTTCTTACTCTTAGAACTATTTCTTTCTTCTTTTACTTTAGAATTAATCTTAAAGTATCTAATACTCATAATATATATACCAATTATCAATAAAAGTATATTTATAACAATAAATATTATTAAATCTATAATATTAAAGTTAGTAACCATCTTAACATAAGCATTCGCAGGATAATATAAAGAAGTAATAATACTATTAATATGACTAGCATTATTCGTAAAATTACTTAAAATATTTTCCATATTAAAAGAAAAATAAAAGATTACAAGTAATAATAAAGTAGTAACAATAACTTGAGCCATATTTTTAAACTTAAATTTAGATGAAGTACTTGAAATAATACCTCCTATTAAACAAGATATAACAATAGGAATAATTGGTAGCAATAATAACATAAATAAACTAACAATATAATAATTAATACCTACTTTAACATTAATAGCATAAACAGTCATAGCAGGAAATAAAAATAAAGAATTATAAAGCAGTTCAAATACATAGAACTTAAATATCCTAATAAATAGAACAGTTCTTCTTTTAATAGGTAAAGAAAATAATAAATTATCATCCTTACAATTAAATAAAAGATTACTAGATTTATAGATACCTTCAACTAAAGTTAAAAAGAAAGTAACAATAGTAAATATTGATAAAAGTATATATTCAGATTTTATACTAGTTAAAGGTTCAATTATCATATTAGCATAAGAACCAACCGAAAACATACAAACAATAGTTAAGATAATAGGAAGAATTGTTTTCTTACCATTAGTATTCTTAATCTTAAATATATTCATATTATCTGTCATAGTAGCTTTAATAAGTGAAATAATCTTTTTCATAACTATTCCTCTAACTCTAAAAAGACATTCTCTAGGGACGTATCTCCCTTAATCTCTTTCATACTACCCACTTTTACTAATTTACCATTTTTAATAATAGCAACTCTTGAACATAACTTCTCAGCAACATCAAGAATATGAGTAGAGAAAAATATTGTTTTACCATCTTTAACCATTTCATGCATAACTTCTTTAATGTCAAATACAGCTTTAGGATCAAGTCCTACAAAAGGCTCATCCATAATAAGAATTTTCGGATTGTGAGAAAGGGCCGCAATTATTGCTATCTTCTGTTTCATACCATGAGAAAAAGATTTTATTGTATCACCAAGTTTATCTTCCATCTCAAACATCTTCGCATATTTATCTATATTCTTTTTTCTATCGTCAAGACTAACTTCATACATATCACATATAAAGTTAATAAAATTAATCGCTGTCATGTTTTCATATAATTCAGGATTATCGGCAACAAAAGCCATATCCTTCTTACATTCTATATTATCATTTTTAATAGACTTACCATTAATAAGAATATCTCCTTCATCAAAATCATGAATACCAGTAATTGCTTTAATTAAAGTAGTTTTACCAGCACCATTATGACCAATAAAAGCAAATATCTCTCCTTTATTAACATTAAAAGAAACATTATCTACAGCTTTCTTATTACCATATTTTTTCGTAACATTCTTAATTTCTATCATAATATAACCTCTCTTTACTTAATTATACCATCTTTAATATCATAAAAAAAGTAGTAATAATTACTTAATACCACTCATTTTCTTATTAATATAACTAATAGCAAATTTAGAATTAATTTTATATAAAACTTTTAAAAATTTAGCATCATTACCTAAGAATAATTTAAACTTATTTTTCTCCATAGATTCAATAATTTTATAAGCTGCAACATCAGCTTCAAGTAATTTTAAAGGACTATCTTTTGTAGAAGACTTAACTTCAACATTAGAGTTCTTGGTAATATTCGTATTCATTGCTCCAGGAAGTACTATCATCACTCTAACGTTAGTTCTTTCAAGTTCAGCATATAATCCTTCAGTAAATATTTTTAAAGCAGCCTTTGAAGCTCCATATATCGTTTGACCTGGAAAAGGAAAAAAGCCTCCCATACTAGATACATTAACAATATATTGTTCACTCCTATCTTTAGTTAAATCCTCCATAAAATATCTAATTAAATTAACAGGGCCAAAGAAATTAACATTCATTACCTTATTAATAGTAGCATCATCTAAATTTTCTACATTAACAAATGGTTGTATAATACCAGCATTATTAATAATAATATCAACATCGCTGTAATCTTTTTTATATTCTTCTCTAAACTTCTTTATAGATTCACTACTACCCATATCAACAACATAAGTTTTTAATTTCTTAGAGTTAAGTTCTTCTTCGAGTAATTTTAAATTATCCTTATTAATATCAATACCTGCAACGTTGCAACCTTTTTTTAATAACTGCTTGGTAAGTTCTTTTCCAACTCCACTAGCAGCCCCAGTTACTATAACATTCTTACCCTTAATCTTCATATCATCATCTCCATATCCTTATTACATATTAATTATATAAAATAAGTAAATAAAAATCAATTATTATTTTTAATTCTATTAAATCTCCATAGTATTAAACTTATAATATATGAAATAATAAACATTACAGGAACAACAATAATTGAAGTCCATACACCATTTTGAACAAAATAGTAAAAATCATATATCGGTGATACTATTCCATTATCCATATGAATTAAAACATTTATTAAATAATATAATCCATACATAATAATAGGTATTAATCCATAGAAAGAATACTTAAATGATATCTTATTATTTTTTTCAAAAAACACAAAAGTAATCATACTAAATATAGGAACAAGTAAATGAAAAAACAAATTACAATTAAGTATCATTAAATATAAACTACCCACAAGAGGCCATAGATAAGCAAATACTACAATAAATGTAAGAGTAACCCCAGTCGTAGCCACTAGTTTTAATATATACATATATTTTGGTATTTCATTAATACTACCTTTTAACAATCTAATTTCAAATATAGCAAATATTAAAGAAATAACTCCCATAAATAAATTAGAATCCACCGTAAAAAACTTAAACATACCAAGTTTATTAGATTCTAGTATTATTTCTCCTGGCATAAATCTAAATCCTGTAAACATCATAATAGAAGCACATATAACCATCATAAAAATAATAATATTTAAAATTAAAGATATTTTATATTTATTCATAGTACCTCCCTATATTATATAAAGAAAATTATAATGATAACCAATAGCAATTAAAATAAGAAGAGATATATTAATTAACATAATTAAAATAATATGGCTTTTCTTTTCTTGAACAAGGTTAGCAACAAATTCTCTTATTAAAGCATTAGTATAAAAATACCACTTAGTCTTACTACCCATACCTTCACATTCAATACCTTCTTTATTAGCAATAACCCCACTTCTAAAAACATGATAGTTAGTCGTAGCAAAACTAATTTTAGCATCCTTATTTATATTATCAATTTTATCTTTAGAAAACCTCATATTTTCAGTAGTACTAGTAGACTTATCTTCAATAATAATTTGTTTTTCTTTAATACCTTTTTCTATCAAATAATTCTTAATAGCGGTAGCTTCAGATATTATTTCATCACTACCTTTACCCCCTGATGGAATATAAATAATTTTCTTTTTCGTAGTTTCAAATTGTCTATTACCAAAATCAATAGCCTTATCAACCCTTGCTTTTAATAAAGGAGTAAGAGTACCATCATTTTTAATCTTTGACCCCAAAATAATAATAAAATCTTTATCATATTTTGGAATATGTCTCGCAGCCCTAACATTACAATATAAAGTAGCAATAATTAAAGTATATAAATAAGATAAAGTAGCACTAATACATATATCTAATGAATATTTAATAAATTGCTTTTCTGTACCTAATAAAAGTCTACTAATAACAAAATATAAAGTTTGACTACCACAAATACCCATAAGTGATAATAAACCCAAAATAATACCAAGTAGTTTTCTAGGATCAAATCCTTCTTTTTTTATTAAAACAATATTAGTAATAATACTGTATATTGAAAGAATAATAATACAAGGAAGTGTAAGCATAGCAAAGAAAGAAAAAGATTGTAAAGTATTATTATATATATCAGCAATATTAATAACTTTCCAATTTTGTATAAGCAAGTTAATCTGCCTTAAAATATTAATATTAATAAATATAAGTAATCCCAAATTCATAATAATACCATAAGAATATTTTTGTTCCTCATATTGCTTCTTAATGTATAAAGTACATCCAATTGATATTCTAATTAAAAATAATATTAAAATAATTTGAATAGATTTACTTAAATTAACACTATTAGATAAATCAGTTTTAGATATAATAATAGAACTTAAAATAATAAATAATAAACTAATAATTAAATAAATAATTATCCTCTTCTTCATACTACCGCCTTCATCAATATTATAGCATTAATTATCTATATTTTCATATTAATATTAGTCTAAATTAACAAAATAAATCTTTATTTTAATAATTTCTCCAATGCATTAGCATTTAATATCGTATTTGAAATAAATTTACCATTATAAAAGTTAGCCCAATTATTAAATACACATGGAGTATTTTTTGCTTTCTCTAACGAATCAATTTTAATAAAATTTAATTTAATATTTTTTTCTTTAGCATAATCAGATAGTTCTTTAACTTCATATTCTACATAAGGACATTCATTAGA
>AUXO017923271.1_pt1 | contig 17922 bp, 15 predicted proteins | sample 768731 | NCBI WGS metagenome assembly AUXO01 (sample SAMN02715735, study PRJNA202380) | gut metagenome | biome: sheep rumen | host: Ovis aries | place: New Zealand: Palmerston North
AGGAATGAAGTACTGCCGCCATTCTCTCGTCGCCAGAATGGATTCGGATGATATAGCCAGATCTGACAGATGCGAGTGGCAGCTGGAGGTCTTTCGGCATTATCCCGAAACGGACATCGTGAGTGGTATCATTGAGGAATTTGAGGATCATCCCGGAGATCTCTCCAGCAGAAGAATTCCGCCGGAGACAAATAAAGAGATCATCCGCTATGCGAAAAAGAGGAATCCGTTCAATCATCCCTGCGTCATGTACAGAAAAGAAAAAGTAGAAGAGGCGGGGGGCTATCAGGACTTTTATTTGCTGGAGGATTATTATCTTTGGATCAGAATGATCCTGCAGCATGCGCGGGGATATAATATCCAGAGACCCCTGTTATGGATGCGTGTGGGAAACGGCATGTATAAAAGAAGATCCGGATGGAAATATGCTTTATCCCAGAGAAGATTATTCGCCTATATGAGGCAGCAGGGATTTATTTCAACCCCGCTTTATTACAGAACTGTGATCACCCGGACAACAGGGGCGATGATTCCCAACCGGTTAAGAGAGTTCCTGTATAACCGGTATCTCAGAAAATGAGGAGCAGTCATTATGATCAAAATCAGCTATATAAAAAGAAAAATGAAAGAAGTAGATGCTGAAGATCTTATACAGGTATTTCCTATGGCTGCCGGGGCCCTTCTCGCGCCCTTTAATCGGAAGAAGTATAAAGACTTATGGATCATTTCTGATGAGAAACTGGAAGCCAGGGACAATGGATATCATTTCTTTAAATATGTAAAAAAAGAGCATCCGGAACAGCACTGCTGTTTCGCTATTTCCAAAAAAGCCGAAGACTATGCCAAAGTAAAGAAAATCGGCGAGGTTGTGGATCAGGGCAGTATAGATCATTGGATCCGGTATTTTACCTGCGAATACAATATCAGTTCCCAGAAAGGCGGTAAGCCTAACGCGGCCTTATGCGCTTTTTTTGAATTAATGGATGTCTTTAAAGTAAAAAATGTCTTTCTGCAGCACGGAGTCACAAAAGATCTGAATGACTGGATGATGGCGGACAGATGCAGATTCACGTATGTGATCACTGCCATGGAATCCGAATATCAATTTGTAAAAGACAGTTTTGGGTATCCTGAGAATACAGTACATAATACCGGTTTTCCCAGATATGATAATCTGCACGATTATGAGGCGATACCGAACAGAATCATTATTATGCCTACCTGGAGGAAATGGATCAGATATGACAGCGAAGGGGATGATGCTTTAAAATCAGATTTCCCAAATTCTGAGTTTTTTCTGAAATGGAAAGAATTTCTTAATTCCGAAGGACTGGAAAGGCTGATTGATCAATATCATTTAGAGATTCTTTTCTATCCGCACAGGCACATGCAGAAATATACGGATTTCTTGAAGAAGTCAATTTCTCCTAAAATCAAAATAGCGTCTTTTGATGAATATGACATTCAGGAATTGATGAGAAGTGCCCGGATGATGATCACAGACTTTTCCAGTGTGTATTTCGACATGATTTATATGAAGAAGCCGGTATTGTTCTATCAGTTTGATGAAAAACAGTTCCGGCAGCATCATTATCAGGAAGGGTGGTTCGACTATCACAACAATCCGTTCGGGAAAAGCTTTTCTGAATATAAACCAATGCTGGCTGAGTTGGAAAAGATAATAAAAGCAGAGTATTGCGTTTCGAAAGAATACCTGGCTGCGCACAGGAAAGAGCTTACCAATTGGGATAGAAACAACTCGGAACGAGTGTATCAATTATTGAAAAGTAATCATATACAGTAGAAAGAAGACAAGTTAGGAGGAACTCTATTGGCTGCGATATTAGGTACGGCAATTTTGCTGTGCTCAGTCCCTCTAAGTATATTATATGGAGGGATTGTTATTATAAAAACACCTGAAAAATGGAGAACGGTCTTCCCCCTTTTGGTAATTTCCGTTTTTACAATAGCATACAATTATAATCCAATAAACGAGCCGGATCTTGTCAGATATTTTGCGGCCATCGAAAAAGCGGGAACCATGTTGCTTGTTGATTATTTTTCGTATACGGGGAGCGGGCTCTATATACAGGATTTCGCCTTCTGGCTTGCAGGAACACTTGGTCTGCCTCATCTGGTACCGGGTATATCTACTGCGATTGTATACGGGATAGCCATCTATATATCCTGTGATTATGCGGAGAGAACAGAACAGCAGGAGTTGCTTTCACTGGTATTATTGTATCAGGTCTGCTGCCTGCCTTTTATCAGTATATGTAATAACGTCAGGAATATTTGCACGTTTGCTATCATCCTGCTTGCGGTATACAGGGATATTGTGCAGAAAAAGCATAATGTCTGGACGGCTGCGTTATATATAATTCCTGTTTTTATGCACAAATCAGGTTTTGTTCTTCTTCTGGTCAGAGTGATTCTGGCTTTGTCGGGCAAGTTTTTTGTTGCTACCGCGATTTTTACATTTTTGATTCCGACAATTCTAAATGTACTGATTAATTATCGGATGCGGATCATGCGATTCGGCATTATAGGACGCATTGTCGCAAATACCATTTATACCGCCTATAATTCTCTTACCAGTACCTCCGATTGGGCAAATACTGTAATGACGAGCAAATATCATCTGACGAACCGTTATATGGCGTTTGCGATTTGTTTGTTCCTGCTATCTCAGGTACTGGTCAGGCATCCTGATGTGAGAAAGAATACATTTACCATGTATGTGGTATTTTTATGTATTCTGACAATCGCCTGCTATGTTTTTCGAACGCCTGTATACTGGAGATTTTTTGCGGCTGTAAACATTTCCGTCGGAGTAATATTACTGCCTTGTTTTAAATCCTTTTTTGAAGATAAAAAGATCGGGGGGATTATTGAAATACTGGTGTTTGCCGGATTTGCCGCTGCTCTTTTGCTGCTTCAGTTATATGGAAGCAGATCTGAAGTAAACTGGCGGGAACTTATTTCAGATACGTTGATTCACCCATTTATAGTGGTGCTCATGAAGATGTTTTCTGTAATCATGACTATATAAAAAAAAGTGGAAGGTAACAATATATGACGGATCGGGAGTTGATTTCAGTAGTTGTGCCGGTTTTTAAAGTAGAAAAATATTTAGATGAATGCATACAAAGTATTTTTAATCAGACATATGACTACTTTGAGTTAATTCTGGTTGATGATGGATCGCCCGACAATTGCGGCAGGATGTGCGATTGGTACGCGAAAGAGGACAGCCGAGTAAAGGTTATACATAAGAAGAACGGAGGATTGTCAGACGCAAGAAATTATGGGATTGAAAGGGCTTCCGGCAGCTACATCACATTTATAGACAGTGACGACCATATTTCTCCTTATTATTTGGAAATTCTTTATGAATGTATGTGCAAAAGCCATTCGGATATCGTGCAGGGCAGTCATTCCAGAAATCCCGAGGATCTGACAGAGGATAAAGAGTACAGACAATACACTTTTCACGATTCTGATGAGATATTAAATGATTATCTTCGATTTGGAAAACTGTATGCGTATGCCTGGAACAAGCTATATAATATTCGCCTGTTCAAAGAGTTACGGTATCCGGTAGGTAAAATTCAGGAAGACTCCTGGACAACTTATAAGGCTTTTTTGAACGCAAACAAAGTTACAGTGATTGACGCAGTAACTTATCGATATAGATATAATACTGAGAGCATCATGAAAGGAAGATTTAACCCTAAAAGGTTTGATATTATGGGGGTTCCGGATGATATACAGGCATTTCTGGAAGAAAACGGATATGGAAAGAAATACCAGAATTTGCTGAATTACTATAAGATGCGACTGGGTATGAAAACGTATAATGATTGTCTGCAAAGTGGTATCTGTAATGAAATGGCAGAACAGATGACGGAACTGAGAGATACACTGGTACGAATAAAACCGGATAAACATATTTGGCAGAATAAATACATTTTTTTGCATCGGATACTCCGTATTTCACCGCAAGGGTATGTGTTGGCTGTTAAATTAATCAGAAAGTAGATATATATGAATGGCTTAAAAAAAAGAATTAAGAAAATAGGCTGTACTGCGGTTTTATATCTGTTCCGCATGTGCCCAATCAATCCCAAAAAGGTTGTTTTCGGCAGTTTTTTTTATAGTACATATAGCGACAACCCGCGTGCCATATTTGAGAAAATGAAAGAACTCCGGCCGGATTATCAATATATATGGCTGATTAGAAATTTCGACGGGATAATTGAAGGGGCGGAGGTTGTAAAAGCAGATTCGATCAAAGCTTTGTTCCATTTGGCCACAGCTGCCTGCTGGATTGATAACAGCAGAAAACGCGAGTGGCATCGGAAGCGGAAAAAGCAGTTTTATGTACAGACCTGGCATGGATCTATCGCAATGAAGCATGTAGAAGCTGATGCTGCAGATAAACTTCCAAAATCATATATTACAGCGGCCCAGAGAGATTCCGCGATGGCGGATCTTCTTTTGTCCGGCAGTGAGTGGCAGACAGAGCAAATTAAAAGATCATTCTGGTATAACGGAGAAATTGGAAAATTCGGGCTTCCGCGATCAGATATTTTTTTTCAGGATCATGCACTTTATAAGAAAAAAGTGGATGATTATTTTGGGTGTTCAACCGGTACGAAGTATATACTATATGCACCTACATTTCGGGTTGACTACGGGTTAGAAGCGTACAATTTGGATTATGACAGGCTGTTAAAGGCTGTTGAATGTGCCTTTTCCGGAGAATGGAAGGTCCTGATTCGGCTTCATCCTAATATAGCGAAACAGCAGACTGCACTGCAATATTCTGAAAAAATCTTAAATGCTTCCGCTTATGCTAATATGAGTGAACTGATTGTCAGTTCTGATATTTTGATTACAGACTACTCCAGCTGTAGTTTTGATGCCATGGAGGCACATAAAAAAGTCTTTTTGTTTTGCTCAGATGTCGAGGAGTATAACGCCGACCGCGGGCTTGAGTTTTCTTTTGAGGAACTGCCGTTTCCGTTTGCTGCGAATAATGATCAGATGATTGCTAATATCAAAGGGTTCAGAGAAGATGTGTATTTTTCTGAAGCAGATACATTTATGAAAAGGCTGGGCATTTACGATAATAAAGATGCTTCTAAGAATACTGTTAATTATATATTCAAAGAAATGGATGCAAGGTTTGATAAAAGCCAACATATGCGATAATTTGATGAAAAGATCAATAGTTTATATTTAGGATTGGAGTGGAGTTTGCGTATAAAGATACTAGAAAAATATCGAAATATTCCTGTACAGGTACGAGCCTCTTTCTGGTTTCTAATCTGTTCTTTTATGCAGAGAGGGATATCGGTCATTACGACTCCGATTTTTACGCGCATCCTTTCGGCATCTGAATACGGAGATTATAATGCATTCAATTCATGGCTTGGAATTGTAACAATCTTTACATCACTCCGTCTTTATTACGGAGTTTTCGATCAGGGACTGGTCAAATTTGAAACGGAAAGAAATGTCTTTGCTTCATCAATGCAGGGACTTTTATTTACGCTTGTTACAGGATGGACTTGTGTTTATCTGTGTTTTCATAATTTTTTTAACCGGCTGTTTTCACTTTCAACGGTACAGATGCTTGCAATGTTTGCTATGATCTGGGCCACGGGTGCATTTAACTTTTGGGCAGGGGAACAAAGGGTCATTTATAGCTACCGAAGACTTGTGCTTGTTACGATTCTGGCATCGATTGCGAAACCGGTAGTTAGTATTATTTTCATCCTTCTTTCTGAAGATAAAGTAACCGCCAGAATACTGGGATTGATGTGTGTTGAACTGATCGGGTATTTCTGGTGTTTTATTGTACACATGATCAGAGGCAAGGTGTTCTTTTCTGCGAAATATTGGAAATACGCGCTGCTATTTAATATTCCGCTGGTACCGCACTATTTATCTCAAACAGTTTTAAACAGTGCAGACAGAATCATGATTCGGGACATGATTGGTTCCGCACAGGCTGGTATCTATTCGCTGGCCTATTCTGTATCGCAGATTATGACGTTGTTTAATCAGGCGCTCATCCACACATTGACGCCCTGGATTTATCAGAAAATCAAAGCTGATAAGCCGGAAGAAATACCTGGAATTGCTTATATAGCATTCGGACTCATTGGGGCAGTAAATCTCATTTTAATCATTCTGGCACCGGAAATCGTGAGGCTATTCGCTCCGGCAGCTTACTATGAGGCTATTTGGGTCATCCCTCCGGTTGCGATGAGCGGTCTTTTTATTTTTGCTTATAATATGTTTGCGGCATTTGAGTTTTACTTTGAAAAATCAAATTTTATTATGGTCGCGTCGGTTGCGGGAGCTGTACTCAATATTGTTTTAAATTTTATTTTTATCAGGATTTTTGGATATTACGCCGCAGGGTATACTACGTTGGTGTGCTATATAATCTATGCGCTTGGACACTATTATAATATGGTTAGTATTTGTAAAGAGAACTTTAAAGGACGCAAGATATATGACAAGAAACTATTACTGACGATTGCAACAGTATTCCTGGTAAGTGGGTTTCTGTTTCTGTTTCTATACAACCTGCCTTTCGTCAGATATGGCGTGGTAATAATTCTGCTTATCATTCTGAGTATCAAACGAGAGAAGATTATGGAAACCATTAACCTGATTCTTTCCATCAGGAGAAAAAAGCGTTAGTTGGATGAAGATGACTGCTGTTAAGAAAAGAAAGAGCATACGAAGGCCTCTCCGTCAGCGTCGTAAAGGGAATATTAACGCATATTTCGTAGTTACTATAGATATAAAGTCGTTCAATGAGGAGAAGGCTGTTTTATGAAAACGGTTATTACATATGGAACATATGACTTGCTTCATTATGGACATATAAGATTGCTAGAAAGGGCAAAGGCGCTGGGAGATTATCTAATAGTCGGAATCACATCGGATGACTACGACCGATCCAGAGGTAAGATCAATATTCAACAGTCGCTCATGGAACGTGTAGAAGCTGTTGAGCAGACCGGGTTGGCGGATCAGATAATTATCGAAGAGTATGTCGGGCAGAAAATCGATGATATAAAGCGTTATAATGTTGATGTTTTTGCAATTGGTTCTGATTGGAAAGGCAAATTTGACTACTTAGATGAGTACTGCAAAGTTGTCTATCTGGAACGCACAAAGGGTGTTTCCAGTTCGGAAATAAGATCTAAATTGGCAAATGTAAAAATCGGATTCGTCAGTGATGGCAATGCCAGAGTCATGGAAAAAAACCGTAAAGAGTGTGAGGCGGTTAATGGCGCTGAGGTTGCAGGTGTTTTTACAAATGAAAAAGCTGTCAGGCAAAAAATGAAAGAGCAGGGTGTACGGCTTGTGGAGAACTATGATGCCTTGTTGGAGATATGCGATGCAGTTTATATATGCTCATATCCGGAGGAGCATTATCATCACATTAAACGTGCATTGGAGAAGGGAAAGCATGTACTTTGTGAATCTCCGATTTCGTTGAATAAAGAGCAGGCATCTGAATTGTTTGAATATGCTTCACGGAATGAACTAATCCTGCAGGAAGCTATTAAAACTGCATATTGTACCGCGTATAACAGATTGCTGCTTTTAATAAAAAGCGGAAAAATTGGGACGGTTCTGTCCGTAGACACAACCAGCACAGATCTCAGCGGACTTTATAAAACGGAAGAATTTGCGATTCATGGCTGGAATAGTATTTGTAAATGGGGACCTACCGGTATGCTTCCGGTTTTTCAGATTTTGGGGGATACCTATAACGATGTAAATATTACTACCATGATTTCGGATATGGAAAATATGAACGATATTTTCACCAGAATATCATTTACTTACCCTAAAGCTGTTGCAAATGTTACTGTAGGGATGGGGGCAAAATCTGAAGGAGAGATGATTGTATCAGGCACCAAGGGTTATATCTATGTTCCTGCCCCCTGGTGGAAGACAGACTATTTTGAAGTCAGATATGAAAAACCTGAGTATAATGAGCGCTTTTTTTATCAGCTGGAAGGCGAAGGACTTCGTTATCAGCTTGTGGCTTTCGTGAAAGCCATTTCGACGGGGAAACTGCCGGGATATATTGAATCTTCCGTATCAGAGAGTATTGCCGGGGTTTTGGAAAACTTTTATTGTAATAACAAGGTAAATATAATTGATGTTTCTCAATAAATTTGCAACAATATGCAGTGTTGAAGGTGGAAAATGAAAAAGGCAGTAGTAGTTGGGGGGAGCAATGGCATAGGACTCGCTATAGTAAATTCTCTGACCGACAGAGAATATTTTGTGTATATATTGGACGTGAAAGCCCCGGAGCCGTCACTGTTGAGTCTGGGCAGCAGAACGCAGCACATATATTGTGATTTACTGGCTTATGATGAGCAGATTTTTGAAGAACTGTGCAAAGACACAGATATTGACCTGCTGATGATTACAGCCGGCTTTGGAAGAGTTGCAGATTTTGAATATCTTCATATTTCTGAAATCCATAATCTGCTTATGGTGAATACTGTTGCCGGTATAAAGATTATTCGTAATTTCTATGATCGAATAAAAAGTGCTGCTCCCTTTTATACAGGAATGATGGGTTCTATTGCAGGCCTGGTATCCTCCCCCATGTTTTCCGTGTATGCGGCTTCTAAAGCGGGAATATGTCGTTTCATCGAGAGCGTTAATATTGAACTGGAAACAGGAGGTTTTCAGAACAGGATTTTGAATGTATCACCCGGTTCGATCAAGGGGACCCGATTTAATGGCGGTGATAATGATATGAGTAAAACGCATGAACTTGCGGAAAGTATTGTTGACGCTCTGTTTGACAGAAAGGAATTATTAATTCCTGAATATAAAGAGATTTATAAAGGCGTTCTCGAACGATACCGGACAGATGCCCATTTGTTTGGAATCAGCAGCTACAACTATAAAAAAGCATCCGGAAGAGCTTTTAATGAATCCCGGATTAAAATAGGATACTATATATGCGAGGCGGAAGAATCCGGCGGGAAATTGATGAAAAAAATAGCAGATATGAAAAAGCAATGTGATTATTTAATCGTACATGCAAACAAAGTCAGCCCGGATCAGAAGGCGATTCTTCAGAATTGCAGACTGGTTGACAGAATCGATGAATCTGATGATTTACAGAGCGCAAAGAGCAGATGGGGGTATCATATTTTATTTACGGATTCGTGAAACCTCCGGTTTTATATTGGAATCCTTTAAATACTTTTTGCAAACGTGAACATGTCATATAATGAATCCCGGACAGGCTGCCTCAGAAAAATCTGTTTTTAGCGATACAGGATACAGTCTGCTGCTTGTTAGCGGAATAGAATTTCATAATATCAGAGGGGAAGTATATCAAGTGAGCTTAAGAAAAGTTGTCAAACAGAATCCTGCTGTAAAGAAACATCTATATGGTATCAGAAAGTATTTGTATTATATGGCTTTAACGCCGCTTAAAGCTGCAAAAGTTGATCAGAAGAAAATCTTATTTAACAATTTTCAGGGCATGAGCTATGCAGGAAATCCGCGTGCGATTGCGGACAAAATGCATGAAATGGATCCAAGTGTTAAACTCCTGTGGCTCTGCGCGGAGAAAGGCATAGAAAATACGCTTCCTGCTTATGTAAGTCCGGTGAGAATGGATACACCCAGATATTTTTATGAAATTGCGACATCAGGAACATGGGTATTCAATATCATGCCGGCCAGGGGACTTCTGAAAAAGAAAGAACAGCTCTATATCCAGACATATCATGGGGACCGCGCAATCAAAAAAGTTCATTATCAGAATATCGGAAAAAAGGAAACAGACCATAAGTACGCTATTCATGATGATATCTGTGATTATGGTGTTGTAGGTTCTGAGAGCGGAGCAGTTATGTTCAGGGACGGAATAGGTTTCCATGGTCCCCTCATCCGGGAGGGTACCCCCAGAGATGACTGTCTGGTGCATCCGGATCCTAAAAGATATAAGAAAATAAAAAGAAGACTAAAAGTGGCGGAGAACGAAAAATTACTATTGTATGCCCCTACGTTCAGGGCGGGTAATGATGCGCTAAAGACGAAAATAGACTTTGAGCGTCTTTTGGATCTGCTGCAAAAGAAAACAGGTGATACCTGGCGCTGTCTCTATAGAGCACATTTTCATACAAGCAGTATCCAGATGCAGAATTCCGACACAAGCCGCTATATTGATGTATCCAAATATCCTGATATGGCGGATCTGCTGATGGTTTCGGATATGCTGATTACAGATTATTCCTCTTCATCCGGAGACTTTTGTATTACGGGCAAACCGGTCATTATGTTCATTGATGAGGAAGAGAACTATCCCAGATCGCTCGTGATCGATATGGATGCCTCTCCTTTTATGGTTGTTCATACGCAGGAACAGCTTGAGCAGCTTATAGTATCATTGGACGAAGCCGCAGTTGAAGAGAACAAACGTGCTCTGATTGAGTTCTTCGGGATCCATGAAACAGGACATGCAGCTGAAGCATGTTGCAAGGTGATTTTGGAACATATTAAAAGAAACAGTAAAAAAGTATGAGCAGCGGCTGTCGCAGTCTGCGGCAGTCAGGCTTGGATTGGAGTTACTATAATGAATATCGCAATTATTCTAGCAGGTGGAAGCGGAACACGGATTGGAGCTAAAATACCGAAACAGTTTATTGAGATACTCGGGAAACCAATCCTGGCGTATACGTTGGAGATATTTCAAAATAAGAAAAATATTGACGCAATAGAAATTGTATGCCATAAAGACTGGGAAAGTGAGATCAGAAGGATTGTGGATCATTACGGGATTTCCAAGACAAAGTGGTATGCACAGGGGGGAGCTACTTTCCAGGAATCGTTTATGAGCGGCGTATTCAATCTCGATGGAAAGATCTCAGACGATGATATAGTTGTGTGCAGTTTTGGCGTGTCTCCATTAACCACCGATGAGGAGATCGATGACAGCATTCGTATAGCGGAAAAGTACGGAAACGCGATATCTTCTCAGGATATATCCATGTGTACCTGCATAAAGGACAATGAAGAGAGCTCGACACAATCAATTTTGCGGGAGGATCTGAAGGGATTTGCAAACCCCTGGACATTCAGATATGGTGAGCTTCGAGATGCCTATAAAGAAGGCATACGAAGAGATATTTTAAAAGAGTTGGAGCCACATACAACATCGCTGTATTTCGCTTTGGGGAAGAGAATCTATTTTTCTAAGGCATCCAATTATGCCTGCAAAATCACCTATAAAGAGGATCTGGAATGCCTTGAAGGCATTATGCTTTTGAGAGAAAAAAGGAGAAAAGAGGACAGGTCAGATATTTGTTCTTAATTGGAGGAAAAACAGATGATCAATTATAAAGAATTTGAAGTGATTCAGACTATATTGAAAATGGAGCTTCCAGTTAATGATATTGCTGAGGAGGTATACCATAAAGTACATTATTATGTATTCAAATCCGTCGATGAAGTGAGGGAATTAATATCCTCGCTGGAAAAGAAAGGATATTTACTAAACGGGAATGTGACGGAGAGCGCGATGGAAGAAATAGCCCCGCTCAAGGTCGAAAATGCGGTAATCCTTGCCGCAGGCGGCGCGGATATCAATGCCAAATCGGTTTATTCCATGCCCAAAGGATTATTCGTGAAAAACGGGGAGACCCTGATTGAACGTCAGATCCGGCAGCTGAAGGAAGCCGGGATTAATGATATTACCGTCGTGATCGGCTATAAGCAGGAGCTCTATTTCTTCCTGACAGATAAATGGGGCGTGAATATCGAGATCAACCCGGATTTGAAGAAAAATAATATTTTCAGTCTGTATATAGCCAGGAATTTCCTTGGTTCTACATATATCTGCAACTGTGACAATTATTTTGAGGAAAATCCCTTTTCTCAGTATGAATATAATGCCTTCCACGCTACAGTATATAAAGAAGATGCCCATAATGAGCTTGTTGTCCGTAAGAACAGCTCGGGCCGTATTCTGGATGTGCATTCTTGCGAAAAGAGCGGTGAATGTATCTACGGTCACGCTTACATAGACCATGAACTGTCCCGCAGGCTCGTCAATTATATGGATGAGGAAATTGACGATTTCAGGATATATTCTCTGTTCTGGGAAGAGTTCATCAGCCGCCATGCGGAAGATCTGGATATGTATGTCAGAGAATATCCCGCAGACTTCCTGTTTGAGTTTGATACGATCCAGGAGATCCAGAATATTGACGGACTGTTTCTGGATTCTGTCAGTGATCGTATCAACGGCACAATCTGCGATGTTCTGCACTGTACCAAAGACGAGATCAGCGATATTGTGATCCTGGAGAAAGGACTTTCCAATATTCTGTTTACCTTTGTCGTTCGGGGAGAAAAATACATCTTCCGCTTCCCGGGAGACAGCACCCAGTTCTTTATTTACAGGAAAAATGAGTGTGTGGCTCAGAAACTCGGTGCGAAAGGGCACGCGGATGATACCTATGTATACATTGATGAGTCCGGCATGAAGATTTCCAAATTCCGTGAGAACTGTATCGATCTTCACGGTATTTATTATGAAGATGTGGAACTGATGAAGCGGGTTGCCAGAAAGATCAGAGCATTCCATGATGAAGGCTATGATCTGCCGGATTGGGAAGAATATAATTATGATCCGATCTATCAGACGGAGCGTCTTTTTAAAGAAGCGTCAAAGATGAAAGGCGACCTGTTCAAAGTTTTTGAGAAAGAATGGGCCATGATGCGCAGGCTGCAGAAATATGCCGATATGGATGGCGTAAAGCATACGATGTGTCATAACGATATCAATCTTGACAACGTACTTCTTACGGAAAACACATTGGATATTATCGACTGGGAATTTGCCGGCTATAATGATCCGGGATATGATTTTGGCCGTGTGATCGCAGGCCTCGATTATGATGTGGATGAGCCTAAGATCAAGGATATTCTGGAAGCGTATTTTGGTCGTCCCGCAACGGAAAAGGAGCATTTACACTGGATGGCCTACAGCGCGATCCATAACTGGTACTATGTCGGATGGGCGCTCTACAAAGAGAGTATCAACGAGAGCAGCCGCGACTGGATGGTGTTTTTCTATAAACAGACCAAAAAGCTGGCAGCCTGGTGCATGCCCAAATATGAAGCGCTTTACGGGCAGATTGACGGATGACGGATTCGTTAATCTGTACTAGTAGATGACAGAAATAAATGAAGACAGAATACGTATGCTGATATATTTAGTGAGACATGGAGAGACCCGGTCCAATACGGAAGGGCTGATGCAGGGATGGACAGATGATCCGTTGAATGACAATGGCGTGAACCTGGCCAGGATTACAGGCAGAGGGATGAAGGGGATACATTTTGATGCATGTATCTCCAGCCCTCTTCTCAGAGCAAAGCAGACGGCGGAGATTATTCTTCGGGAAAGTGGGAATGCATCGGTTCCAGTCAGTTTTGATGAAAGAATTAAAGAAATCAATCTGGGTGCCTGGGAAGGAAAAAGATTCCGTCCGGGTGAGAGAGAAATTGATGCGAATGAAGTGAAAATGTTCTTTACAGATCCTTTTCACTTCAAAGGATGTCCGGGAGGAGAGAATATCCATCAGGTCTGTGTCAGAACGCAGGCTTTCCTGAAAGAGTTGGCGGACCGGAATGACAATAGAACGTATCTGGTAACGACACATGGTTTTGCGCTGCGTGGCATGTTGAATATGCTTTATGAAGATAAACAGGATTACTGGCATGGACATGTTCCTTATAATTGTGCGGTTAATATAATAGAAACCTGCGGAAATGCCATGCGTCTCGTTGCCGATGATAAGATATATTATGAGTTGGACTATGCCGTGGATCGGTATGCCGAATTCTGACAACATATAAGAGCAGCAAAAACCCGGATATATATCCGGGTTTTTGCTGCTCTTATACCATAATATGTTAATTCTGATAAGATATTTATTCTTTATTTGTGTCTTTGCCGGTCCCTTTTTCGGAAGTGGTTGTACCGTACCCATAGCCGGAACCATAATTATAATTGTAATTATAGTAGGAATACTGGCGTGTATTATCGGTGCCGGTTTTTGTGGCATCGAACATACTCAGGACAACTCCCAGAATGTTTGTATTTGTGGCCTCCAGCTGGGCTTTCGCAGCTCTGGCGTTTTCGCGTGTTACATTGTTATGGCTGACAACAAGGATGGCACCGTCCATATATTTGGACAATACAGAAGTATCGGCAACTGCGTTTACAGGAGGTGTGTCACATATAACCATATCGTATACGGAAGACAATTCGTTAAACAGATGTCCGGTAGCAGTGCTTCCAAGAAGCTCCGTTGTATTATCCGCGATCATTCCGGAAGGCATAAAGTCAATGCCGTATTCAGGCAGATGAACGATGCAGTTATGCCAGTTCCCGGTCGTTCCGTCAAGATACTCAACAATTCCGTTCTGCCTGCGGGAAATACCCAGATAACGATGCAGTGTGCCCTTTCTTAGATCGCAATCAACAAGAAGAACTTTCTTGTTCTCCTGCGCCATTGAAATACAAAGGTTTACGGCTACATTTGATTTTGCCTCTGCCGGAATACTGCTGGTTATCATAATGACATGGCCGCAATGGCTCGACTCAATTACATAATTTAAATTGGTACGCAGAGCCCGATAGGCTTCTTTAAAGCCAAAGGATGTTGAGTCTGAAATAATACGCAGCTCACGGGGTGACCGATGTCCGCCGCTGCTGGTTTTCTGTTTATTATTAAATAATGCCATAAATAACGCTCCTGTTTATTTTTTTCGCTTAGTATCCGTTCCCTGGGTAACAAGGCCGCCTTCTTCAAGCGGAATAACACCAAGAATGGGAAGGCCGAGTTCTCTGGTAATATCAGCCTCTGTTTTAAAAGTATTATTTAATAATTCCTTCAGAATCAGAAAGGCACACATCAGGAAGGCGCCTAACAATCCGAATACAAGTATATATCGTTTTTTATCAGGCGATACAGGACGGCCGCTGGACCAGGGCTGGTCAACGGTTTTGACGGAACCAACCTCTGCCTTATCGACGATCACAGCCGGAGCAATGGAAACAATTTGAGCGACGATGTCCATTGCAACCTGGGGATCGGCGTTCTTTACAGTAACACGCATGACCTGTGTGTCATTGACTGTATTGACAGACACCATGTTGGCAAGTTCGCTATAGCTGTAATCCAGTCCAAGAGTAGAGATTACCTCTTCCAACACAGTATGACTCTTCAGAATTATGGAATAGGTAGATACTAGTGAGGAAGAAGCATTCAGGTCAGACGATGTTACAGTATTGGTATCCCCTGAAGCGGTAGTGCTTTGCTTATTGTTTACAAGCATGTCTGCACTGGCTGTATACATGGGAGTCTTAACAAAAGTGGCGATTCCATAGCCGATATCAGCACAGATGACTGCCGCAAGGAGAATCCAGACGATATTATTCCAAAGTATATAAAAAAGCTGAGAAAGATCGAAATCAAGTTCATCCCGCTTGGAAGTAGATGAATTCACAAAGAGCACCTCCTGATTCAAATAGTAATTGGTATTTACTGTACTGTAACTGTAAGATTCTTTCTAGTCATGGTATCTGTTTCACGGCTGTAAACATATATGGAAATATTATAAGTGCCGGATGAAGATGTATTCACATAGTCGTCGGTTGTTACATACTCTGTCAGGTCATCACCGTCAACGTCCATTGCGATCTTAATGTACGGAGAAATACTGAAATCACTATAGGCGGCGACAACAACACTGTCTTCGGTCAGCATAAGAAAAGGAGAAGTCAGCTCTGTTGAAACGGTAACTGAGGCACCGGCAGATCTTCGATAGTCATTTCGAACTGTAAAATCAGCGTCGAAAGTACCCGGCTCTCCATCAACAGGCGTCAACGAATATTCAATTTGACTGGTAATATCATTTCCGCTGCCATCCTCTGCATGCAAAGCCTGCGCGTTGACCAGAACATCTTTTAAATTATAAAGATCATCCTGTGAAAGCGTGGGAATCAGACTTTCGTTCAATGTGAGGACGGGAGAGGGGGAGAGGTTTTCCTCTTGTTCTGTCTCTGTTTCTTCGGCCGGAATATCGTAGGAGATTGCCTTTGCATTGCTTTTAGCCTGTGCCTCCTCCCGGATCATTACAAAGAGAGCAATCATATTCACAACGCAGAAAATGAGAACAGCAATTTTCAGAATGTTGGTTGATTCAATTTTTTTCTTCACATAGTCCTCCGAAATAAATGATAAATCATATACGATTATTGTTCTAAGTACAATCTAAATTATCATAACATGGAAAAAAAATTAATTCCATAAAAATTGCATTTTTATTAGGGTTCGCTGTATCATTATAAATGGGTCATATGCCCTGTTACATGTTTAACAGCCAAAGAAAGAGACTGCAATTATTACACTTATGGATTATAACAATGAAGTTGAAGCAGCGCTGGCTTTGACAAACATACTCGGCTGCTTTTTGCATCAGGTGGATCGTCAGGAAGGATGCTTTCCGGACTGCGATCCGGAACAATTGAGAATAATGGCAGAAAAGCATTCCCTCAGTGCGATTACAGCAGCTGCGCTCGAGACGGCAGGCGTGCTGGATACTTTGTTTAGTGAAGAAAAAGTGCAGGCATGGTCTGATATCAAGTGGAACGCAATTCGTAAAACGATGCTGGTCGGGCAGGAGACAGAAAAACTACTGCGGTACATGGAGGAGCATGCAATCTGGAATCTGCCCTTGAAAGGGCACATTATCTCCGGATTCTATCCCGAGGCATGGATGCGGGAGATGGCGGACAGGGATATCTTAATCGATCCGGCCTTCCGGAAGCATATGAAAAAACATATGATGGAAGAGGGGTATACGGTAGAAAAATACAGAATGTACGTCGATGACGTATACTTAAAAGAGCCTGTCTATAATTTTGAACTTCACTGGGGACTTTTTGATGAGGGCAGATTCAGTAAATATTATGAGAATGTTTATGAACGGTTGATGCCTGAAGAGGGCAGCAGATACAGGATGCGCTTTACGGACGAGGATGCCTATGTATATATTATGGCGCATGCATATAAGCACTATTGCAAGGGCGGTAATGGTCTGCGGTCTCTGCTGGACACCTATATATGGAATCAGGCAAAGCCGGATATGAATAAATCATACATTGCCCGGGAGTTGAAGGCATTGGGAATATCCGGTTTTACGGATCATATGGAAAAGCTGGCGAACAAACTTTTTTCGGGAGCGGTGATCACAGAAACGGCACTGGAATCAGAAGAGAGGGAAATGCTCGGCTATATTGCCGGAAGCGGCACCTATGGAACCTTAGCAAATTTGTTCTCGGACAGAATTGAACAGACGCTGGACAACAGCCGGTCTCCCATGGAAATGAAGAGAAAATATGTATTATCCCGCATATTTCCGGACAAAAAGCTGCTATATCCCTATTTCCGATATGCGGAAGATCACAACTGGGCTATTCCTATCGCGTGGTTTAAAAGGCTTTTTATTTTCCTGAAAGAAAAGAGAGGCCGCTTTAAAGCAGAATGGAGAATTGTCAACTCATACAAAATGGAAGAAGGGAGTAAGGATGACAGACTATAATAAAACGGACTTACACTGTCACATCCTTCCCGGTATTGATGACGGCGCACAAAATCCCGACGTATCCGGCGCCCTGCTCATGTCCGAGCAGCAGCAGGGGATCCGGCAGATCCTGTTCACGCCCCACTTTTATGCCCGTGACATGAAAGTGGAGGATTATTGCAGGAACAGAGTGGCGGCATTCGAACGCATGAAAGATACCTGCGGCAGGCTGGGACTGGAAACAGCCCT
>AUXO017399000.1_pt1 | contig 17913 bp, 12 predicted proteins | sample 768731 | NCBI WGS metagenome assembly AUXO01 (sample SAMN02715735, study PRJNA202380) | gut metagenome | biome: sheep rumen | host: Ovis aries | place: New Zealand: Palmerston North
AAAAAACTAACTTGCACTTTTTTAGAGAAAAAATATCAATATAGTTAGTTATATCTAATTTTGGTTGCTTTAGGCTTACTAATTCTATACAATGAAGCTGTTCAAAAATGTTATTTCTTAATTGTTGAGGATGTCATGTCAAAAATTGTTAAAGTAATCGGTCGTGAAATTATTGATTCACGTGGTAACCCAACTGTTGAAGCTGAAGTTTATTTAGAGGATGGCTCTTTTGGTCGTGCAGCAGCTCCTTCAGGAGCTTCAACCGGTTCAAGAGAGGCCTTAGAGTTACGCGACGGTGATAAGACTCGCTTTGGTGGTAAGGGAGTGTTAAAGGCTGTTGCCAATGTTAATGGTCCAATTGCCAAGGCTGTTTGCGGTCTGGATTCTGCGGAGCAGTCAGTTGTCGATAACACTATGATTAAGCTTGATGGTACCGAGAATAAGGATTCCTTGGGAGCCAACGCAATTTTAGCTGTATCTCTGGCAGTAGCAAAAGCAAATGCAGCTTCAAGAAAGATCCCTTTATATCAGTATATTGGTGAACTCTTTGGTCATAAAGGCAAGTATGTAATGCCTCTTCCTATGATGAACATCCTAAATGGCGGTGAGCACGCTGATAACAATGTTGATATTCAGGAGTTCATGATTCAGCCTGTTGGAGGAAAGAATCTTCGTGATGCACTCCGTATCGGTTCAGAAGTGTTCCATTCTCTTGCCAAGGTTTTAAAGGCAAAAGGGCTAAACACTGCGGTAGGAGATGAAGGTGGTTTTGCTCCAAATCTGTCATCAAATGCAGAAGCTTTTGCTTGTATTAAAGAAGCAGTAGAAAAAGCAGGCTATGAGTTTGGTAAGGATGTAACTCTGGCTATGGACTGCGCTTCATCAGAATTCTATAACGATAAGACTGGTATGTATGAATTAAAGGGTGAGGGGAAGTCCTTTACTTCTCATGAGTTTACCGATTATCTGGCAGGTCTGGTTAAGGAATATCCAATTGTTTCAATCGAAGACGGTCAGAATGAGTCAGATTGGGATGGCTTCAAATATCAGACTGAGAAACTTGGTTCTCATGTACAGCTAGTTGGTGATGATCTTTTCGTAACCAATACTAAGATTCTATCAGAGGGTATCAAAAAAGGAATTGCCAATTCAATTCTAATCAAGTTCAATCAGATTGGTTCTCTAACCGAAACTCTGAATGCAATTAAGATGGCTCAGGATGCTGGTTATACTGCAGTTGTTTCACACCGTTCTGGTGAGACTGAGGATACCACTATCGCAGATCTTGCAGTTGGTACTTCCTGCGGTCAGATCAAGACTGGTTCAATGAGCCGTTCAGATCGTATCGCAAAATATAATCAGCTAATCCGTATTGAGGAAGAATTAGGTGAGAACGCAGTCTTCCTTGGTCGTAAGGCAATTAAGGGCCAGAACTAGTTCTGGAGTGAGATTTGGGTGTCAGATTTGCTCTGATACCTGAGTCTTTATGTTCAAAATTTCCGTTTTTTGAACAGGTAAGTGTATATCTTCGGTTCCATTTTTTTTGTCAGAGATCTTTTCTCTGACTTTTTTTTTCTTTAAACCTATCAATTTTAACAAATCATTTCTGCTCTTTTTTGGGTACAGGTCTAAGTAATTAAAAAAAACGCACTATTAATGCGTGAGTGATATTGACAAAAATTTCGAGAGTATAATTATCATGTATTAGCTTTAATTTCAAATAGTTGCTAATACAAGGCGTTGAAAAATAATACTTTTGTTGCTAATTGCATCATTTGTTTTATTTGTTTCATGAATTTCAGATTAAATTAACATAACAATATAAGGAGACAGCTTTGAAGTCCATACTATCTTAGCTGTAATTAAATGACAGATTTTCACCCTCAGCCTAATCTCTTCAATCGGTTTTTAAACTGTGTCGAAAGACTTGGAAATAAACTTCCTCACATTACGATGCTATTTATTTATGCTCTGATTCTGACGATTTTTATCTCTTTCCTTCTTTCTTTTATCGATTTTGACTACATACATCCAACATCCAAAGAGAAGATTCATATTTTAAATATGCTTGCTCCTGCTAATCTTCTGGATCTGGTGGTAAATTCAGTCAAGAATTTCATGGGATTCCCTCCATTAGGTATTACCATTGTTGCAACATTGGGTATTGGTATTGCAGAGGGCTCAGGCTTTGTTAATGTGCTGATTAAAAAGTTCCTGTCGGTTACTCCAAGAAAGCTACTGACTCCAACTGTTATTTTTATCTCTATTGTCTGTCATCTTGTATCAGACAGTGCATATACTATTCTGATGCCAGTTTCTGCGCTGATGTTCTATTCCTGTGGCCGTCATCCTTTAGCCGGTATAGCTTGTTCTTTTGCCGGACTTGCCGGAGGTTTCACCGCAAGTTTTACTCCTTCAGTAATCGATCCTGTTATGCAGAGCTTTACAGAGTCTGCCTCTCATATCATTGATCCAGAGTATTCCGTTAATGTTCTGTGTAACTATTTCTACGCTTTAGGCGGAACCATCTTTGTTATTCTTTCGGTCTGGTTTGTAACAGACAGGATTATTGAACCTAGACTTATGCAGACCATGCCTCTTGATCTTGATATTAAAGAGGATAAGACTTTAGCAGTAACACCTGTAAGTGCGGAAGAAAACCGAGCTTTTAAGATTGCAATTGGTACAGTGATAGCTCTTTTATCTTTCCTGTTTGTTCTATGCTACCCAGATAACTCTATGATGCGTGCTCCAGACGGTACTTTAACCTCTCCTAAGGCACCTGTTATGATGGGGCTGGTTCCTCTGCTGTTTATCTTCTTCTCACTGCCTGGCATTGTGTACGGTTACTCTGCAGGTACCTTTAAGAAAGCTAATGATGTGATTAAATCCATGGAACATATCATGAATATGCTGATTTCATTCATAGTATTCTGCTTCTTTGCAGGACAGTTCCTGTATGTGTTCGGACACTCAAACATTGGCTCTCTGCTTGCAATTTCAGGTGCGGAGTTTCTCAAGAGCATGGGCTTGCCATCTGGAATTACTCTTTTAGGTATTATTATTCTGACCGGATGTCTGAACCTTTTAATTACTTCTGCAACCTCAAAGTGGGCTATTCTATCAACAATCTTTGTACCAATGCTGATGATGCTTGGAATTTCTCCGGAGCTCACTCAGGCAGCCTTTAGGGTATCTGATTCTGCTGTAAACGTATGTACTCCTATGTTTGCCTTCTATCCTCTTCTGATTTCATACTGTCAGCGTTACTGCAAGAAAGCAGGAGTTGGAACATTAAGTTCAATGATGCTGCCTTATACCTTTGTTCTTATGTTTGTGCTTACCGTAGTGCTGTATATGTACTGGTTCATTGGTATACCTCTTGGATTCCAGAGCGGTTATGACTATCCATCTACTATGTTCCCTCAGGTGCATTAAGGAGAATTCATGGATCTTATAAAAAGTCTTACAGACAGATTCTTTCGTTACGTGGCGATTCCCTCACAGTCCGATGCTGCAGTAAAAACAGTTCCAACTTCAAAGGGGCAGACTGAGCTTGCCAATTTGCTTGCAGATGAGCTTAAAGACCTTGGTGTGTCTTCTGTATCTGTAGATGAGCACAGCTGTGTCTATGGAACTTTAAAAGGTAACTGCAAAGGTCCAGTGGTTGGTTTTTTAGCCCATTTAGATACTGTGAATGTATCTTTAAGTCCAATAATTCATCCTCAGATCATTCATTATGATGGAGGAGATGTTGTTCTTAACAAAGAGAAGAATATTGTCTTAAAACTCTCAGAGCACCCTGAACTTGGGAGTTTTGCCGGAGAGGATATTATTTTTTCTGATGGAACTTCTGTTTTGGGCGCTGATGACAAATCTGCAATAGCCAACATCATGACCATGCTGGAAGTTCTGAAAAATGATCCTTCCATAAAACATCCTGAACTTAAGATAGCCTTTGTTCCAGATGAGGAAATTGGTCTTTTAGGTTCAAAGTGCATGGATCTTGAAAAGTTCAAAGTTGACTTTGCATATACCATAGACTGCTCAGGTATTGGTGAGATAGTGTATGAGACTTTTAATGCCGGTACCGTAAAAATAAGGATCAAAGGTGTAAGTGCTCATCCTATGTCAGCTAAAAATGTGCTTGTAAATCCACTTCTGGTTGCTCATGACTTTATTTCAATGTTTGACCGAGGTCAGACTCCTGAGCATACAGAAGGTAAGGAAGGGTACTGGTGGTTTAGCGGCATGAATGCAGATCCACTTTTCTGTGACTTGAGCATGCTGATCCGTGACCACGACAAAAAACTCTACGAATGGCGAAAACAGTACGTCAGAGATGCGGTTGAAATTCTAAAAAAACGTTATCCAAAGGCTGAAATCTCATTTGATATTACTGATACCTATGAGAATATTGCTAATAACGTTAAGCGTGAAGACCCTCCTGTAGCCATGCTTTATCAGGCTTTAGATGAACTTGGAATAAACAGTGTTACCTATGCAATGAGAGGCGGTACAGACGGTTCTCAGCTATCCACCAAAGGAATTGTTACTCCAAATTACTTCACTGGAGCATTTAATTTCCACAGTAACTGTGAATTTCTGCCTTTATCGTCTTTTAAAAAATCATGTGAGGTTACCTTAAAGCTTATTGAGCTTTCCTGTAGATAAATAACATTTAAAAAGCACATCAGAGGACTGTATGGTATAAGTTGTGATGATTCTGTCGCAGTCCTCTGTTTTTTTAATTTCGTTAAATTTAGATATAATTCTTTTTTTTATCAACGAGTAAGAAATATAATCACAGAAGACAACAATTATTTCAAACATAAGGTTTTCCAAAATCTGCATAAAAGCAGGTTGGAGGGGGATTATGAGGAAATTTATAGTATTTCTCTTGGTTTTTGTCTGTGTCCTGTATATCGGTATCTGCTACATTACTGGCTCGCTTATTGAATCAAATCTTGCTAATTCACAAAAATACATTGAATCTTCTGATGCAGAGCTGTTAAAAGGAGTAAAACTCAGCTATATTTCAAAATCATCGGGACTTTATAACCGTGAAGGAGAGTATCTAATTGATTCTCCTGTGTTTGGCAAATCTGTCTGCCCAACCTCAATTTACTCAGGATTTCTTCATGCCAATGTAAAGCTGAACGTTGATGAGCTTGTGGCAAATCTTGCCCGCAAGAATATTTTGCTGCCAGCCTCTTTTGATACAAAAACTTCAAACGGTATGATTGAGGCTGATGTTAATGTCCTTTCATTAAAGGCTGTAGCAACCGCAGATCTCTCTTCAAAATATCAGAAGAACCGTTATAAGGATTTCTCCTTAAAGCTTATCTCAAATGTTGATTCTTCGTTTAATCCGGAGGCTACTATAGCCGTAAGCAACTTTAAGAATCCTGCTCTTTTTTCATGTGATAGCTTTAACTACAAGGGTAATATTGAGGGCCTTATTTCAATTTCCTCTCTTGGTAAGGGTAAATTCAGCGGTAAGAATCTTGGATATGAAAAGTATGTTTTAGATAATCTTGAAGGAGAATACAGAACCTATGAATACGAGAATGGAATCTTCAAGCTTTATGTAAAGGCTATAGGCCAGGGCGTAACCGAGCATCTTAGCCGCTTTGATTTTGAAGGCTCCTTTTCATCCTTTAACCTTGATAAGATCTTATCTTCTGATAAGTACAAAAAGAATGCTGCAGATGAATCTCTAGATATAATTCTATCTGATCTTAGCAATGCACAGATTGATAAATTCAATTTCTCTCTCTCAAGAAACTTTGCTAAGCGTCTTTTTTCCGAGAACTCTGCTGATATTCCTTTCCAGTCAAACGGCAGCTTTAAATTCAAGTATGCAACTCTTCCTCAGAGTCTGAATGGAGTTCTGCATATCGGCACCAATACTCTTAAAGGTTTAGGCTTCCTGCTAAAGGAGCAGGGTAACGGTTATTACGGTACAGATCTTGTTATTAAAAATGGACAGTATCAGCTGGGAGATTTTTCCTTATCTTCAGATTTTCTCAAGAACTCCGCTATCAACGGCCTTATTGAGAAAATCAAGCTTGAAGATAAACTTAATCTGAAAGGAGAAAAGATTGAAAAAGAATTGAATAAATTAGATGACAAGATTAAAAATTCTAATATATTCAAGATGATCAGATAAGTAAAAAAGGATATGATGCCTACTGTCTGCATTATTGTCTATTATTTTTTCTAATTCAGATATAAGCTAAACGTAGTTTAATCTCGGAAGTTCAATCCGAGATTTTTCTTTGAATGCCGCAACTGCGGAATATTTTGAGGCTAAATTTTTCATGGCAAATAAATTAGTATTGTTTTCAGCCGGAGCTGTTGTTATCGCTGCTGCAGTTTATGCCGGTGGTGTTTATTATACAGGTGTTAAAGTCAATGAATACCTCAGCGGTATTGAAAACAATGAAACAATCAGCAAACAGCTTAGTTATTATCTTCCAGGCTCAAATTTAAGCTGCAAGGTAGACAAGGATTCTTTCTTTACAGAGCAGGGCAGTTTTATTCTTTCTGTCGAGGATGAAAGTGTAAAGATCCCATTTACCATCAACAAGGGCTTTGGCTCTGCTAAAACCATCATTGGTACAGATGAATTTGTTTCTTTAGTGGAAAAGAATGATGCAATCAAGTTTGCTCCAAATACTGTGAATGCTGATCTTGAGTTTGATTCTTCTGTATTCTCTTCAAAGATCAAAGGTCATGGCAGACTGCAGGCTGATTATCAGGATAACTCTAAGGGCAAGTTGGATTCTGTTCTGGATGTGGATTTAACCTCAGATGAAAATGTAATCTCTCATCTTAATATCAGGAATCTTCAGGATGGAAAATCCTTCTCGGTTAAAGAAATTGATATGTCTGGCAATATGCAGGGAATAACCGATCTAAAGAGTATTGGTAATTCCTCTGTTGTCATAAAGGGCTTTGAAGCAATGCCCTATAAATTTGATAACCTAAAGTTAACTTCACAAGCTGTAAATCAGACAAAAGAAGGTGATTTCGACATGAATATCACCTTAAGCGGAGATGATTTATTCGGTTATCTTCAGAACTATGATATTGATTTAACATTATCAAAGTTCAATACCGATGTCCTTGAGAAGGCATCTCAGAACGCTGCTGTTGATGATGGCTCTTATCATGAAGTCTTAAAGTCCCTCAACTCTCTTACTGTTAACAAACTTAATGGTAGAGTAGGAAAAATCGTGGCCTTCTTTACTGGAATTCAGAATGTTGATCAGTTCAATTTAACCTCTGGCGGTAAGTTTACCTGGAACCTTGAGGAAGGAATGGATTCTCTGAAGGGCAATCTAACAGTTAAGTCTGATTCTAACAAGAATGCAGAGCAGTTTTTTGTTGAGAAGAATGGCGCATTTGAATCTGAGCTTGCAATTGAAAATGGTCGTTTAACTGTAAACGGCAAGCCTTTCCTATAATAAACCTAGATTCATAGGTTTCTGCAAAAGAATAAAGCTTCTGAATCTGTAAATAAAACAGGCAGAAGCTTTTGTTTTGATTATTGTTAGTTTAAGGCTAATATTTCAGATTAATATCAGTTAATTTGGACTTAATTTCTTTATCGATAAAAATAAGTTTTATATAATTTTGGGGTAATAAAATACAGAATCATTAACATTATATAAAAACAAGAACAAACTATATCTTATGAACATTCTTCTTCTTTCTATTATCCCTGTATTACAGTTCGTTTTCGTATATTTCCTGTTTCTAAAACCTATTCAGAAATACTCCTTTATATTCAGAAAACTTTTCTTTGTGCTTTTGGGAATAAGTGCGTTAAATGGGTATCTGTATATCTTCTTTAAGATGACAACAGCTTACTTTGGTATTCCAAAGTGGCTGGTGATGATTGTTCTAAATATATTCTGGGCGATGGCTGTTCTATGTATTCTCATCGGTATCCGTTTAGTTCTGAACTTCCTATTCAAGCTTTTAAGAAGAAATTTCTCTGTTAATCTGTTTAAGCCTGAATCAGTGATTCTAGGTTTGTTCATGACGGCCTTGAGTTTTTATATTTCAGCTGTTGCCGTAAGTAATGGTTTCGTTCCTCCTGTAATAAGAAACTATACCTTTACTGTAGATAAACTCTCAGTAGAGAATAGCGGATTAAAGATAGTTCAGCTTTCTGATCTCCACATAGACGGAATAGCAACAAAGAGTGAAATCAGAGATATTGTTGACAGGGTAAATGAACAGAAACCAGATCTTGTTTTAATTACAGGCGATTTTGTAGATGGCAAGGTTTCTGATTTAAAGGATGTTACCGATATTCTTTTTGATCTGGATTCAAAATACGGTGTGTATGCTGTACCAGGAAATCATGAATATTATTCAGATTACAGGAAATGGCTAGAGCATTTTGAGAAAGGCGGAATTAAGTTTCTGGAGAATAATAACATCTCAGTCAAGGATTACGCTCAGAATAATGTGTTAAATCTCTGTGGTATTACTGATCCTACTGCAGAACACTACAACATGACTGAACCAAGTATCAAAGATGCATTAGTTGGCGTTGATAATTCTGTTCCTACTATATTCATGTCCCATCGTCCTAAGTTTGCAGTTCAGCTTCAGGAATTCTCTGATCTTACTTTATGTGGACACACTCATGGTGGTTTTATGCCCGGTATCGACATACTGGTCGGTCTTTTGAATGAAGGAATGACTCACGGACTTTATAAGCTTGGAAAAGAGAAGGTGATTGTTTCTTCAGGAACCCGTATCAATACAGCTTCTGCTTTCAGAATCTTCAATAAGCCGGTAATTAATATCATAGTTCTTGAGTCACCTAAGGCTCATAGAAATCTCAGTTCTAAAAATTTCTCTGTCTATTTTGAGAGTTAGTTTTTTATTCTGCCATGAGAAAATAATCATGGCAGAATTCTGCTAGTCTGATCATATTTTTAAGTCGTTTAATATAATTTGCTATTCTGCTTTCACATTTTTTAATCTTCATTCACCAATTTTCAATGCATTGTTTTTAATATTATTTATACTCAAAAATAGGATTTGAATTTTGGAGTAATCTTATGGGTTTATTTGAAAGACTTTCTGTTCGTGGAAAGGTAATGGGGGGATTTGCTGTTGTAATTATATTTACAATCCTAATCTCTATTGTATCTATTCTGATAATGCTGAATTTTAATTCTGCTTCATCATATGCTCACGAGGTTTTGACTGTAAGACGAGTTACACTTGTAACAGTGCGCGAAATGATTGAATCAATGCATGATGATCTTTTCATCTCACAGGAGGAACTTGAAAACAACACTCCTGAATTATTGAAGAGTATTGATGAAAAAGTTAATGCAGTATCTGCGAAAGTAAAAGCCTTAAGAGGAAGAACAACTCCAGAGCAAACTGCAATTATAAAGAATTCAATTGCAGAATATGAGAACGTTTATAGGAGTGAATATATTCCTGCAGTAGCTGCTCAGGATCTTCATAAGATGCACTTTGTTTTCTCCAAAAAAATGCAGAAGCTTAAGATTGCAGCAGATAAAGCCTGTAATACAATCATTGAGACTCAGATTGCCAATGGTGTTTCAAAGATTGAAGAAAATACCTCATATACTCCTATATACGGAATTCTCGGAGCTTCAGCCTGTGCTACCGTTCTAGCTATTCTGATTGCTATGGTGGTATCTAGCTATACTGTTAAGAACCTTCATACAGCCTTAAATGCATCTACCTCCATAGCCAATGGAGATCTTTCAAAATCTGTTAAATCAAGTTCAAGAGATGAATTTGGACAGCTTCTAGATGCAGTTGAGAGAATGAGGCATCAACTTAACGACCTTGTTGGTAAGATTAAGTCTTCTGTAGGTCAGGCTGTATCTGATTTTCACTCTATAAATGACATAACCATGATTATTGATGAATCTGCTCGTTCCAATGAAGCAAAGGCAATGACAGTAGCAGCTGCATCTGATGAGATGGTTTCTACAACAGGTGATATTGCAAAGAACTGTCAGACAGCTGCTGTAACCGCCGATGAGAGTAATAAGAGTACTAAGGAGGGGGTTAATAAGGTTCATGTTACAATCAATTCTATTCGTGATCAGGTTGAAAAATCTAAGAATGATGCTCTACTTGTATCTCGTCTTGTAGAACAGTCTCAAAAAATTGGTACAATTGTGCAGACCATTGAAGATATTGCTTCTCAGACTAATCTGTTGGCTCTTAATGCGGCAATTGAAGCTGCCCGTGCAGGTGAAGCCGGTAAGGGATTTGCTGTGGTTGCAGACGAAGTTCGTTCTCTGGCTTCAAGAACCTCTGGTTCAACCTCTGAAATTACCAAGATGGTTACTGAGATTCAGAATGACGCTAATACCGCAAATGACAGTATGGCAGCATCTGTTGAACATATGGGTGAATTAGCTTCCCAGACAGAAGAAGTTGAAAATTTATTGTCTAGCATTATTGAAAATGTTAATTCTGTTAATACTCAGATTGCTCAGATTGCAACTGCTGCTGAACAGCAGACAACCGCGACTTCTGAGATCTCATCCAATATGCAGAGTATTACCAATGAGTCTCAGAATCTGACAGAGAATGTGAGAACGGCACAGGGAACAGTAAACTCCTCAGTTGATAATCTGAATTCCTTAAAGGCAATGGTTGACAGGTTTATTGTGTAACTATATAAGGAAAACTTTATTTGAAAAAAATCAGAGAGTGCTTAATGTGTTCTCTGATTTTTTTGTTAGTTATTATGAGATAACTACTCTGGGGAAGAATTCTCGGACTCGAGTCCGAGAACGAAAGGTCTGTAATTAAGCTTGGGCTTTCTTACTTCCTTTTGTATTTTTATCCTCGTCCTTAATTCTGATCATGAAGTTTGAAATGATAGCGACTAAACCACCGGTAGTGATTCCAGAAGTGAACAATGATTTAATGTTATCTGGTAGGAAGTTCAGAATGTCTGGTTCGAATTCAACTGCTAGACCGAAAGAGAAACTTACGGCCATAACAAGGATTGCTTTGCGGTTCATTTCCTGAGAGGCAATGATTCTTACTCCAGCAGCTGCAACAGTTCCGAACATAAGTAGAGTGGCTCCTCCTAATACAGGATCTGGAATTAAAGAGAACACCTTGCCTACAGCAGGGAATAGTCCTAAAATTACAAGGAATCCTGCGATAAAGAATCCAACGTATCTTGAGGCAACCCCCGTAAGCTGAATCATTCCGTTGTTCTGTGCGAAGATTGAGTTTGGGAATGAGTTCAGACATCCTGCAATCATTGAGTTAAATCCATCTGCAAGAATACCTCCTGATGATCTCTTCTGGAAGTCTGATCCTTCAATCTTCTGTCCCGAGATTAGAGAGTTAGCAGTAATATCACCGTAAGCCTCAATTGCAGTAATCATATAAACAATGCCAAGACCGATGATTGCACCAGGATCAAATGTAACTCCGTATTTGAATGGATGTGGTACGTTAATGCCGCCAAAACTGTCGATCTGAGAGAAATCGACTCTTCCTAGGAAGTAAGCTACAACGAATCCGATAATCAGTCCTAATACGATAGAGCTCATTCTCAGGTAACGGTTTGAACTGCGGTTGAAGAACAGAATGGTAACGATAACCAGTGCTGCAAGGCTGATATTTTCTACAGATGCAAATGTTCCGTCTGCTTTTGCTCCAAAACCGCCACCGCAGGCAATTACACCAACCTTAATCAGACTTAAACCGATAAGACAAACTACGATTCCTGATACTAAAGGAGTAATAATCTGTCTTGTGTAGCGAAGAACTCTACTGATAAACATTTCGATAAATGAGCCAGAGATTACAGCACCGAAGATAGCTGCCAGTCCTCCATTCAGACCTGCTCCGATAATAGGAGAAATGAATGAAAAAGAGGTTCCCTGAATACACAAAAGGCCGCATCCGATGGGACCAACCTTTTTGCACTGAATGAATGTTGAAATACCTGAAGCTAAAAGCGACATGGAGATCAGGTAACCTGTTGTTTCCAAATCAAGCTTTAGCGCACTGGCAATAATAAGAGGAGGAGTGATGATTGCCACGAAGATAGCCAGAAGATGCTGGAATGCTGCAAAAATGGCATCTCTTAGTGGTGGTCTGTCCTCAAGTTTATAAATAAGTTCTGATGTGAACAGCTCTGTTTTGGTGCTCTGAGTCATTTTTACTAATTCTCTTTAAACTTTATCTGACAATTATCTAGACTATCAATAATAGCCAGTGATTCTACTTGATAACCTTCGTTTCTAAGATAGCTGCCACCCTGCTGGAAAGATTTTTCTACAATAAAGCCCATACCTACAAGTTCAGCCTTAGCCTGTTTTGTAAGTTCGATAATGCCTTTTGCTGCATTACCGTTTGCCAGGAAATCATCAATGAACAGAACTTTATCTCCTTCGTTTAGGAATTCCTTTGAGCAGCATACGGTGTATGCTCTGTTCTTTGTGAAAGAGAAAACTTCTGTTGAATACATTCCTGCCATAGTTGATGGCTTCTTTTTCTTGACAAATACTACAGGTACATTCAGAAGAAAACCTACCATGATTGCTGGTGCAATTCCAGAGGCCTCAATGGTGATGATCTTGTTGATTTCCTTTGTTGCAAATCTGCGAACAAATTCAATTGACATGGCCTGAAGAAGGGTAGGATCAATCTGATGATTGATAAAACTGTCTACCTTCAGAATTCCACCATCCAGGCATTTGCCATCCTCTTTGATACGCTTAACCAATGGTTCGAATGGTTTGTAGTGATCTGCCATAAAAAAGTCCTTATAAAAGAAAACAATTATTTTTTCAGGAATGATATCGAGCCTGTGGTCTTCTGAACCAGAGAGGCTTCCATATCGTGTTCGTCATGTCCGGTGATTACTGCTTTAACTAGGTCTCCTACCTGGACATCTTTGGTGTTTGGAATGGATATTACTCCATCAATATCCGGAGATTCATATTTTGAACGACCTACAGCAACGCCATCATCTGATACGTAATCAATTAAAACCTGATATTCCTTGCCGACTCTAGCCTCAAGCTTTTCATAGGAAATCTGAGATTGAAGCTCCATAAGTCTTGCAGCTCGCTCTTCACGAATCTGCTCATCTACCGGATTTAAATAAGTGTTGGCTGTAGCACCGTCAACATCTGAATAAGGGAAACATCCAACTCTATCTAGTTTTGCTTCTTTGATGAAGTCTAAAAGTTCATTGAACTGCTCTTCGGTTTCTCCGGGGAATCCTGCAATGAAAGTTGAACGGATTGCAATATCAGGACAAACGCTACGCCATTTTTCAATTGAACGAAGAGTCTTTTCAATGTTTCCTGGTCTTTTCATTGAACGCAGGATGGTTGGGTTTACATGCTGGAACGGTACATCAAGATATGGCAGCACCAGACCTTCTCCCATTAAATCCACAACTCTATCAGCTTCATCTGATGGATAAACGTAGTGAACTCTGACCCAGCGCTTAAGCTCACTTAACTGGCGCAACAGGGCTGATAGGGAGGTCTTGTTCTTTTTCAGATCCATTCCGTAGTCAGATGAATCCTGAGCAATTACTAAAAGCTCCTTAACTCCACGTCTTACAAGGTCAGATGCCTCATTGTAGATAGCATCACTAAAGCGAGAACGTAGGGGCCCTCTCAGGGAAGGAATAATACAGAATGAGCAGTGATGTCTGCAGCCTTCTGCGATCTTCAGATAGGCATAGTGAGGAGGGGTCAGAAGAATACCTGATGGATTTACTGACTGTGCAGCTGAAGGATCAGGAGTTCCTACCAGACTTATAATTCCACGAATAACCGTGGCTCTCATTCCTGGTCCATAAACAGCAGCGACCTGAGGATATTTATCCAGAATTACCTTTGCTCTTGCTCCAAGACAGCCTGTGACTATGACCTTTCTTGAATAGTTTAATGCTTCACCTATTGCCTGCATTGATTCCTCAACGGCAGGGCCGATGAAGCCGCAGGTATTTACGATTACAGCATCACATTTGCTGTATTCGTTTTCAATCTCATATCCCATTGCAATCAGGACAGAGGTTAATCGCTGTGCATCAACAAGGTTTTTTGCACATCCCAGAGAAACAAGACCAATTTTAGGTGATTTTCGCATGCGTTTATTTTTCGTTAAGTTTTATTTATTGAATAGCCAAAAGCCAGGATATAGATCCTGGCCTTATTATAAAAATGAAGGATATTAAGCCTTGAATGCGCTCTGTAGAGGAGGAACAACCTGCTTCTTACGGCTCATTACGCCAGGCATCCACATATTGTCTGACTTCTGTGTGCCCAGTGCATTGATGATAACATCCTCTTCGTCAGATACAACTAATAGTTCTGAACCTTCTTTCATGATATCGGTTAGAACTAATACAGCTGAGTGTCTGCCTTCTGCCTTAACATCAGCAAGCTCTTTCTTTAATGACTCCTTTAGCTCTGGAGTTACCATTGATAGGGAAATAAGCTCTAACTGACCGATACCGATCTTCTTACCCCCCATATCGAAGTCCTTGAAGTCACGGAAGATCAGGTCACGTGGAGAAGCATTCAGGTTTGACTTTGCCTTGAACATTTCCATACCTAAAGCTTCTAAATCAGAAACGTTAGCAATCTTAGCCAGTTCCTCTGCTGCCTTCTTATCAAACTCGGTGCAGGTTGGGCTCTTGAACAGAACTGTGTCTGAAAGAATTGCACAAAGCATTGCACCTGCGATATCAGCAGGGATAGTTACATTGTAGTAATCTGCAACCATCTTGATGATGGTGTTTGAGCAGCCGTATGGCTGAATCCAGCACTCAAGAGGAGTATCGGTGGTAACATCACCTAGTTTGTGGTGGTCAACGATACCAAGGATTTTTGCATCCTTAAGATCTGCTGGAGCCTGAGCTAAGTCAGAGTAATCTACTAAATAAAGTTCCTTTGAAGCAACTGAAGTTACTACCTCTGGTGCCTTTAAGTTGAATTTATTTAAAACAAACTCAGTCTCTGGTGCAGGAGTTCCCTGAGCAACTGCAGTTGCCTGAATACCACGCTGATTTAAAACGTGTGCATATGAAATTGCTGAAACGATAGAGTCTGTATCAGGATTCTTATGACCTAGAACCAAAACGCTCATTGAAATGTCCTCAAATTACTTGGATTTATGGTACGAATTAAATTTTGGTGTATTTTACTATGAAATTGAGATTTTTATCTAAAAAATTTCTGTTTTGACAAAGAAATTTACAGGTTAACTCTCTGCCTCTGCATTCTCTAATTCTTCCTGCTTTGTAAGCCAGCAAAGCTCTGTTTCATCAAGCTTGTCACTGTATTCAGAACGCTGAATTGAAAGTTCTTCAACCTTTTCCTTTTGAGTCTGGTATAGGCTGCTGTCAGAAAGAGTTTCATCGATTTTAGAAATTTCTGCTCGGAGCTTTTCCATTGTCTTTTCAAGCTGTTCTATTTCTTTTTTCAGAGGTCTTAGGGCCTGACGTTTCTGTGCTTCGATTTTTTTCTGCTCTTTAGTCTTAAAAGAAGAAGCTGAAGCGGAAAGTGTCAGAGAATTGTCCTTTTTTTGTGCAAGTTTTTCTTTGTATTCACGGTTCTTCTGATTTAAAAATTCCTGATAGTCATTCAGATCACCGTTGAATTCTGTAACGCTTCCGTTATCAATAAGCCAGAGTTTATCTGCGATTGCCTCTAAAAGATGTCTGTCATGAGATACCAGAATCAGAGCTCCCTGATAGGAGGATAACGCTATTGATAATGCCTCTCGCATATCCAGATCAAGATGGTTGGTTGGCTCATCAAGAAGCAGCAGATTTGGCTTCTGATAAGCGACAATTGCCAGAGCAAGTCGAGCCTGTTCACCTCCAGACATGGTCTCAACTTTGGCTGTAGCCTTGTCTCCACTGAAGGAGAATGCTCCTAGAAAGGTCCTTAAATCTTTTTCTTTGGCATTTGGATCTATTGCTCTTAGGTGATCCAGTCCGCTCATCTGACCTGAAAGCTGATCCAGCTCATGCTGAGCAAAATAGCCAATCTTTATTCCTTTTCCTAAAGTTACAGTACCATGTACAGGTTTCAGTACAGAACACATTGTCTTGATAAGAGTAGATTTACCCTGACCGTTTTTTCCTAAAAGACCGATTCTGTCTCCAGCAATCAGCATCAGATTGATGTTCTTTAAAATTATGTCCTGTTCTGAGTATCCTGCATCAAGATTCTTCAGATCTGCAAGAATATCAACTGTCCTTTCAGGCTCGGCAAACTGAATATGATAAGGTGATTCCTCGGCTGTAACAGCTGTAAGTTTCAGTCTGTCTATGGCTTTTAGCATGCTCTGGGCCTGTTTTGCCTTACTTGCTTTATATCTGAAACGCTCAACAAAGTCCTGCATGTGTGCTAAAGCTGCTTCCTCACGTTTTCTAGAAGCTTTTTCATTTCTGATTCTTTCTGCTCTTAATCTTTCATAATCAGAGTAATTTCCAGTGTATGACACAAGCTTACAGGCTTCAAAATGAAGAATATGAGTACAGAATGTATCAAGAAAATCACGATCATGGGAAATACACAGAACTGTACCCTCATAGCTCTTAAGGTAGTTCTCAAGGAAGATGATGGTATCAAGATCTAGGTGGTTGGTAGGCTCATCAAGCAGCAGAACATCAGACTGGTAAATTAAAGCCTGAGCCAGATTAAGTCTCATTCTCCATCCACCAGAGAATTCTTTTACGCTCTTGTCCATTTCTTCTTCACTGAACCCAAGACCGTGCAGCAGTATTCTGGCTCTGCTGTCGATTGTCCATGCTCCGGCTATTCCAAGCTTATCTTCTACAAGCGCTATCTTTTCACCGTTGTTGTCTTTGTATGCCTGCTCTTTCTGTTTTAGCAGTTCACAGAGATCTTTATCTCCCTGTTTTACATATTCGAGTGCAGATATCTCAAGAGATGGTGTCTGCTGAGAAACAGAGGAAATCTTGAAGCCTTTTGGAATAGAAATATTACCTAGTTCAGGGGCAACTTCACCTTTTATTGCAGCGAATAAAGTGGATTTACCGCAGCCGTTACGTCCGATAATACCAACCTTTTGGTTTGGAAAAATACTGCAGGAAGCTCCTTCTAAAAGGTATTTGCTTCCTCTCATTATGGTTACATCTGTAAGCTGAATCATCTTTTGCTGTTAGTTGTATTTGTAAAACAAAAACAGTGGAGCATAGTCCACTGTCTTTTTATGAAGGGATTTAAATCAGAGCTGTGTTGTATTCTGAACCAGGGTAATACCGTCTTTTACTCGGATGTTTCTGATGGTAATAACTGTTTTCTGTCCGATGTGTCTGATTACAGAAACATTCAGAAGTGGAATACCAGTCTGTTTACATGCTCTGATCAGAGGAGGAATGATTGCAGCTGAACCGGAGTTCTGTGCTACATTGACTCCTGAACCAACAACAGTCTTAAGACCGTTGGATTTTAGTGACTGGTTGATTGCACCTGAAACATCAGTTACACAGTCTGTTAAAGAATCTGAAACGATGGTAGGAGCAATATAGATCGGACCTTCCTCGTTCTTTAATCTTTCAGCCTGTTTTGAAGCCAGATCAAATGCAACCTGGGAGGCACTCTCTGCAGCCTCAGACTGGCATTTTGCAGTTGAAGACAGAGCTGCAACATTATTATCGTTATTGGTATTTAATACCTCAATAGATTCTCCAACCTGAGCTATAGGCTTAAGATCCTGTGGAGATGCTGCCTCCTCAGGTATGTAAGGCTTAGGAAGATTCTGTTTGTTATCTGCATCCGTCTGAACTGCATCACTGTTCTCTGAACCGTTGATATTATTAAGACTTACATTTCCCTTGATTACATCCTGAACTGTTATTTTTGACAG
>AUXO013535413.1_pt1 | contig 17909 bp, 16 predicted proteins | sample 768731 | NCBI WGS metagenome assembly AUXO01 (sample SAMN02715735, study PRJNA202380) | gut metagenome | biome: sheep rumen | host: Ovis aries | place: New Zealand: Palmerston North
GATTATGTAGATCCATCTCCAATTAAAGAAGTATATACTAATGCTCTTCAATATGGTAATTATAATACGACAGAAATAGTACAAGCATATGATAATGGCAAACTAGACTGGAAATATATCTATCTTCCAAATGGAATGGTTGTAGATGGTATTGAATACCATTATCTTACGTCAGATTATTATATTCTTGATATTAAGAATTTCCCTAGAGTAGAGAAGCCACTAATCAATGTTAATCAGAAAACTCCATTCTATATGACGAATGAAGATGCACAATCGGCTATAAAAGAATTTAACGCTTAAGGTAGGTGATTATATGATAAAGTGCATTGCTGCAGTAGATAAAAATTTTGGTATCGGATATAAAAATAAGTTATTATTTAGTATCCCTGAAGATATGAAATTTTTTAAAGAAACTACTAAAGATTCTGTTGTTGTTATGGGTAGAAATACATATGACTCTATTGGAAAACCGTTAAAAGATAGAGTTAATATTGTAATAACTTCAAAATTAGATCTAAGAAATAACAAGGAAGTATTTTCTGGATCTCTTGAAGAAATGGAACGAATAATTAATTTGTATTCTGATCAAGATATTTACATTATTGGCGGTAGTAGTATTTATAATTATTTTATTGATAAATGCGATGCTATATGGTTAACTATGTATGATCGTGAATATCAGAATGTAGATTCGTATTTTCCAGATATAATTAAACATGGGTTTATTGAAAATTCAAAAATTAAAGATGGTTATTTTGAAGATCATTACTATAAAATTACTTATTGGACTAAAAAGCTTAAGATTAAGATGAAAAATAAAATATAATTGTATATTATATTTTAAAGTAAATAGAAAAATCGTCCTTGAGGTAAGATAATGGAACTATGGAATCAAATAAATTATACTTCAGAGATATCTTACCTCAATAATGTTTTTATATATGAGCTAGATATCTCTAAAGCAAATATTAATGTTCTTAAGACAAAAAATATAATAGATGATAAAACTTATGATTATTTATACAATGCCGAGCGAATGGTGCGGCAAGTCTTTGTAGGCAAGCTTCAGAAAGATAAGAGAGTCTCAGATGCCTTAAAACAAGGCATTATAGAAGCTAAAAAACTTCTATTTGAAGCTAATGATATAAAAGATTATGAAGTTTTAACAATAAAAAATGATGCTGTATTTCTAATAAACAGAATCCCTGCAATAAGAGATTTTGGATTAATTCATTTTGTTCCTAAAAATAAATACACTGGATTTTATAAAGTTAGAAATTTTGAGTTTTTCTATTATTATAGCAATCTTGATAAAGAAGAGTATCTTCATATAAAAGGTTTATCTGATGCTGTGGTTGAATCTCATAAAGATTATTTCTATCAATTTCTAAAGGATCTATTTTATACTATACAATGTAATGGTATAGAAATAGCAATAAGATTATTGAAAGATTTCTATATGCAATATATTAATCTTTCATTACCCATAGAATATTATAGAAGGTTTGATACTCAAAATGATTATCATTTTAAAATTAAGACTGCTATAGGAACTGGCTTTAGTATAAATGATAATCCTAATGAATCTATGAAACCATTATTAGATATTACAGCAAATTTAAACCTATTAATAGAATTACAAAAGATTTTAACCAATATGTATTTTGTTAAATATAGATAAAAGAAATCCCGTAGGCGTTATGCCTACGGGATTATATATTGTAATTTTATTTTCTTTTAATTGTATATTATATATTTGAATAGAAGCGATGGTTCTATTCAAATATATAAAAAGGAGGAAGATAAATTATGATATATCTTCAACCATATCCTGTTGGTGGAAATACAATCCACAATAGAGTTCAATATTCAGAGCCTAAGAAAAATCAATTTGGTCAATATGTAATCTCTCCAAAGAATGCCATTGATCAAATTTTAAATAAAACTTATAAAAGTCTTCCCGGTGAAGATTTAAATAAATTTATTAATAGAGTAGGATTTAATCCTATAGCAGCATAGCTATAATTCCAGAGGATCCATCGCATCCTATGGAGTTACTTTTCTGTTATTAATTTTTTATTTCCTTACAGCATCTGTAGCTTTCTTTGCATTTTGATCCGGATTATTATTTACGTTATACTCCAAAACGAAATTCAATACAGCCATATATATTCTACTACCAATGAATTCGGCAACATAATCTTCATTATAAATTAATCGTAATTGTTGCATTAATAGCATTGAAATTCTTAGAGGTATCCTTTCGGATACATAATTTAATAATTCAGTTTCTATTTTATTATTTATATAATAAATATTTTTTGGCTGTATATTAAATATTGTATACTGATCAATGCATTCATTAATAATATAATCTAAATGATTTATTATTTTTTCTTCAGAATATTCTGTATTTCTATTCAATTCTTCAGATTTTAATGTATGTCTATTTTCCAATAAATCCAGATATTTAGAAAATAATTTATATATAAGTATTACTATAATTAACCAAATCCATCTCATAGAAAAGAAAACTTCAGATAACCTAATTATCCAATAATGAACATCCATTTTTTAATCCTCCTTATATTTTACGAATTTATCATTATTTGTATGTGTTTGGATAAATTAAATAAAACTGGAGAGGCTTAATGCCTCTCCATATTTTTAATAATTTACATTACCAGCATGAGATTGCCACTCAAGTAATACTTCTCTTTGTTTAGGTATATTAACCCATTTAGATTTAGAACCAAATTGCTCTTCCATTTTTAATTGTAATAACCATTTAAAGCATATATCTAAGGTAAGACCAATCTTATATTTCTCTAAGAATGCAAAACAATCTCCATAGCATTGGCTTAAAGATATAAATGCTTGCGGATCATTATGGTATGATTGATGAGTTGTACTAGATAGCATAATTACACTCATCATATTATTTCTATGAGCTTCCTCTAATTCATGAATAATATCAAATGTAGTAACTTTACCGGTAGTATTAAGATATGTTTCGCATATCATTATAGCAGCCATATTCAATGTGGGTAATAAATGATGCACCTCTATATCTGCCATTTCACTATTAATACCACGCATCATTTGATCAAAATTTAATCCTTTATTCATTATATTAGATTTATAATCCTTATAGAATCTAGAACGACGAAAACTATTTTCTACTGAATATATAAATCTAGAATATATTTCTGTATCTAATAATGTATCTCTAGTCTGAGCGAACGAAATTAATGTTGGTTGATCAGGAGATGAGATAACTGGATTTAGATTAAGATCTATCATAAGGCACCTCCTTGGATTAATTTAGATTATATTAATGTTTTACGCAATCACGCACATTTAAATAATACCTATAAAAATCATAAAGGAGGAATTTATGTAAAAATGTTAGTATTTGAATGGTTTAAATCAAAATTAAAGCGGGATTTATTTAAAGATGAAATGGAATCTTTCACAATTAAATTTCATGCAATTGAGTTATTGAGCAATCAAATGAAAGATCAAATCCAAAAATCAGAAAATTCAATCACATCTATTAATAATGGTCTGTACCGCATTAATGAGTTATCTGAAGCTCATAAACAAGACATTGCAGAAATGAAAAAACTTGTAGAGCTACAAAAAGTTCATTGTTATCTTATAACAAGACTTATTAATTCTTCAGGCATAGAAATCCCAGAGGATTTCGATGTTACAAATTTAGAACATGCTAAAAAATTATATAACAGATATAGGTCTGGAGATTTAATGAATTATTAATTAAGAGGTGTTATAAATGGCTTTGGTCAAACAACAAAAAGACGATAACAGAAATGTTATAGTTAAACAAGAAAAAGATGATAATGGAAATGTCATTTATGAAGAACACGACGATGGTTATTATGAAATGAACACCTATAATTCAGAAAACAAACTTATTAAATCAGTAATTCATTATTCTAATGGATTAATTGAAGTAGAACAATATAGCAATAAATAAACAAATGGGCTAGGGATTACCCTAGCCCTATTAATTTTGACAAGTCCGCACATACTAATAATTTAGCTATAAATGCGAGAAAGGAGGTTTAATCAAATCATTATGATTACTCCAGACAAGACTTATAGTACGAATCCATTTGTTGATAATATGGTTTATTATGCTAAACTTATGGCTTTAAATTGTACTATTAAAGACGAAGAGGAAGCTCTTTCATATGAGACAAAAGAGTCGTTATATGCTGCTGACGTTTTAATTGCTTGTGTAGAGAAGAAAAGCAATTATGAAATGTTTAAGTCAATTCCTAAAGAAATTCTTGAAAAGTATATTCCCTCCACAAGCAATCTTGATTTATATACAAAAGATGTAAGTGCACTTAAGGCGCACTTAAATTCCTATTCAAAATATCAAAGAACTAAGATATATAATAATTTATCTTCACTTGCTAGAACTGTATATATAGATCATTTTGATATGATGTCTTTATATGTCAACGAAGCAGGCCCGACATGGATAGAAGATAAAAAGATTTTATATGATAATTGTAAAAATGGTACTGCTACATATGAGGTTCTATTTAATGAACTTCCAATGAAAACAGTATTAAGAATTCTTAAAAAATATCTTAATGCATATGATTATGCTAAATTATCTCAAATGTGGGATGAAACAGGGTTAATATCTATAGAAGATATTTTAGCTTTAATCCCAAGAGATGGTTCTAATCCGCCTTCGTCTGCGGAATTAAATAGTAGAACTGATGATCAAAATCAAAAAACTCTATTGTTAGATACTAATTATATATATGATAATCTAGATCAGTTCGTAGAATCCGTAGATGAATCTCGTATTACTGGATTCTTAGAGCAATTTGATAATTATGTATCTGGCAGAACCGATACAGATATAGTTGAAGAATTAAATAGAATATCAAAAGCAATGAGAGAAGTCTTTATTGATCATTATAATATGATGCTTAAAAGACAAATTTTTGCTGGAGATTATAGATATGGAGATGAAAATGAAGAAGAAACTCCAGAAGAAGAAACATATGAAGCTGATTGGGCTAAGCTAAGTTACAATAAGCAAGCTTATGACGAATGTAAAGCAGGAACTGCCACATGCTTAGTTTTATATAATTTCTTTCCTTATGATATTCTTAGAAGATGTCTTGTTGAGGTTCTTGGAGAAGCTGATGTTGAGGATTATAATTTAATGAGTAGTGTTACCATTTTAGATTCTTATTTTTCAGATGGATATTGTGATGATCCAGTAAATAAGAAAAATGCATTAACAGAAAAAATGGTTAACATCTATCTTGATAATTATAATCTTTATATGAATAATAATATCTATTTACTCTGTCAGCAAGAATTAATAGATTACTATGATCTTATTGAATATATTCCTGTAGAGACTTTAAAAATGATTCTATTAACAGAATTTGATGAAGTCACCAATCTTCAGGTATATTCTAATAATAAAAGAATGCTTAATTCTTATCTTAATACATTAAATAAGTCTGAAGCTGATAGAATTAAAGCATCTATCAATAGCGATATGCAATCATGGTATCCAGAAAATCATATTGAAACTAATAATTATTATAGAGCTCTAATAGGGCTACCTCCAATGGATTCTTCCGGTAGAGTATATGAAGATACATTGATTCATTCATACGACCCAGATACCGGAAGTTTTATGGAGTTTGGTAATACATATATTTCTAAAGCTCCGACTAATATATATCCAAGTTATCACTGGAGACAAGAATTTTATAAATACGATTCATATGATATTTCTATCTTACAAGAATATGGATTAATTGAAGATTTTGTTGCTGCATGTGGATCAGATATAAATAAAATGAGGTATAGATATCTTAAATACCTTGGAGATGATAAGCTTAATCTATATGAATGCAGAAAGGCTCAAAATTTTCAACTTATAGGAATGCCTACAGTAGATGATCAAGAAGCTAAAGCTAAATTTACTGATTGTTATGCTGTAAACAGAGATTTCGTAATTCGTACTGTATATTCAGATGCATTTAAATTCCAATCTGATTATTATAATAAATTTATTATAATCTTTATTCTTGTAAATACTATAATGGATATGCTATCTAGCATTCCTGATATGATTATTAATAGAGACGTGTTTGATGCTAGATGCATCAAATATCTATTTGAATCTTTTGGTATACCATACTATTCAGAAATACCATTAAAATACCAAAAAGCAATGCTGAAGAATCTTAATATATTAATCAAGTATAAATCCAGTACAAAAAATATGGTAGACATTTGTTCATTATTTGGATTTAGAGATGTTAAAGTCTTTGGATACTATATGATGAAAGATCGTGAAGTCGATAATTATACTGGAGAATATATTCTTGATGAAGATACATATATAAATTATAGCGCTAAAGATGTGTATGTTCTTGATATGGATGCTAAAGTATCTCCATATTCTAATTATGATCCATATCTTACTGGTGTTGATGCATATCTTCTTAAAGATAATACATTACTAAAGAATATTGACTATGAAGTGTCAAAAGATAGTGATAGTGAGCAAGTAGCTAATCCAACTGAAAATATATTTTTCCTTGGCGGTAGTAGTAATATCATTGATATATCTGGCAGAAGATTTACTAGACTTAAAGAATATAGATATTATAATGAAGATTATTACTATAATACCATTAAAGTTAAACAAGATGATGGAACTATAGTAGAAAAGAAAATTCTTAATAATGAAAGAGAGTTATTTGTTTATGATGAAGAAAATAATGAAATGATCCCTTTAAAGGATACAACTTATTTTACTCAAGTCAAAGCAGATACAGCTCCAGCATCATTAAAGTTTGTTAAAGTTCCATTGGAAGAACAACTTACAGCATATAAAAAAGATACAGATTACATTCTTGATTATGATGAAATCACATCTGGCGATCAATATTGGGATGCAGAAGAAGATCATGATGTTTTAAAGCAAAAAATTCTTGATTATGAATTTAATGCTGTTAAATCAAAATATATATCTATCGAAACTGCTACAGATATGACAGAACTTGCATTTGAGATGTCATATTTCTATAGTATGATTTTTGATAATTATTATTCTGAGGATGCCCTTACATTAAATATTCCATATATAAGGGCTAGCCATAAATTTAAATTCACAGATGTATTATGTTATTTATTCGCTCTAATGTATTATTATTATGGGCTTAAAGATAATATAATGTATTCTCCGACTCAAATCCTTTATGTTAAGGGATATAATTTTAATGAAGATCTCAACAAAGTTCTTAAGGATGCCACATGCTTTACACAGAAAGATGAATATGGTGATCTGCAAGATTATGAAAAAGAAAATATATTTAATGTAAATGATAGAATTGCTGAAGATAATTATGACTATCAACAAGAGTTTGATAAGCCTGAATATTATGTAAAAGCATTCAATCTTCAAGCAGACATTGATGAATTGGATAAATGGCTTATTAATAACTATCAAATGAGTTTAAGTGATCTTATTGTAGATGATACTTTAACCACATTTGATAAAGTAATTACAGTAAAATCATTCTATACATTAAATAACTCATACTATCAAAAGAGCATATTTAATGGAAATATGACTCCTGCTCAATATAATAATGATATTAAATATGGTTATGATTATGATTTAGCACAAAAATTATATTTTAATGATATTTCAAGTAATCCACATATGTTTATTACAGAAAAAGTTGAATCTGCTAATGATATTGGTATGAGTTTTGGATACATAGAAGGCATATTTGCCATAGTTCCAAAATACACTAAAGTACCATCATCAACAGAATTAATGGAAAGAGCAAAGTGGGTTACATCTGTAGAAAATCTATATGATGATAATTATATTTTAACTAATATTTTCCCATTTGATGATGAAACCGCAGAGAAAATTAAAGAAGATATTGGTTATAAATATTATATTGAAATCATTGATGATCCATCAACTATCGTATATATTTTTAATAATAGCACATATGCAATTAATCCTAACGGAAATGCTATTGCTGTATTTAATCAGTATAGTAGATATAATAATACATATATAAGGATGACTCCTCAATATTATATAATTTCCGAAGGTACTTATAAACCTTTAATAAATGGAAGTATTAGAGTTAAAAATTCTAATGGGTTATTTATTTTTGGTACTGATCATGTTTATAAAAGGCTTAGTGATGGTAAGTATGAAGAAATCACAGATGCTTCATATTTTACTCCAGAAGCTGGTAGCAAATATTCTATATTAAATTTCAATCAAGAATATTATTACACAGATGAAGATGGTAATTATGTTCTTGATCCAAAGAATTGTTATATAAAAATAACTCAAAATGGTGTAGATACTTACATTTTACTTACAAACATTGCTGAGTATAATAATCTTATTGTTAAAGATTCGGATTGTTATATAAGACATTCCGATGGGCATTTTGTAAGATTTGATTATACTGATTATTATATTAGAACGCATAATGATCATGAACGTGCTAATGAAGCTATATATAAAGAAGAAGAATTATATGTAATTACTGATGATGAGACAGAATACTATGATCCGTCGGTTGAACCTAGGGTGTATTATAAGAGGATAGAAGATTTCTATGCTGAAACTAACTACACTGTGTATAAAGACACACTCTATGTTTTAGACAGTAATGGAAATTATATCCCTGAAAATAACTTAGTATCTCCGATTAATTGTTATTACTTTGATTATGAGTATAACGATTATAGATTAATAACTAGAGCTTTTTATAATTATGGAACTTATGAAAGCACTAGAGATATCAGATACGTACTTATCCGTCAACCTAATAATGATTATTATAAATATGAACTTAATGTTACTACATATGAGCTTGTAGAAAGTAATGCCAAGCGATATGTTTATAATAGCGATACAGATTATATTCTTATTATTAATAAAGAAGCAATATATAATGATACCAAATCTTTACTTGTAGTATTTAATAAAGATATGAATGTAGACACTCTAGATGAAATTATTGCTGATGAAGATAAATATAATCCATCATTGCATGATAACGTCTGGGATGAGAACGACTGGTATTATGAATCTGCTTCAAGCGATCCAAATAATAAACTCAATAAAAATACAGAAAATATTTGGTATTATATTCCCGAAGGAGAATCAAGAGAAATAACCAATGAGGCTGCTAAACTAAGAGACATCATAGGTTCTGGTTATTACCTGTCTTCAGATCAATATATTGGAAACGTTGAATTGGTTGAAGGCGAAGAATACTATATTGCATTTGATATTGAAACAAATTTTGATGGTTCTATGAATGCATTTTGTGCCGGAGATTCAAATGTTTCTAATAGTTCAGATAGGGTATATTATTTCTCCAAAGGTGAAAAACAACATATTTCACAAGTATTTACAGCTAATGGGAATAAAACTCCAGATTTTAGAATAATAAAATATGGATTTATATCTAATCCTATTATAGTTGGAGATTATATAGTAATCTCTAATATGAGAGTGCTAAAATCATATTCCGATGATTTTATTTCCAATGATATTCCATCTTATAATGATTTGGATAAAATATATAAAACAAATACTGCAATTTATAAATATCTTGTAAGTCAAATGTTAAATACAGATGATTATGAAACTTATAATATTTATAAAAAATTATATGATTCTTTAATGATAGCTAAATATAATAAAGAAGCATTCAAATTATCAGATGGAACTTATGCTCTTACATTTACAGATTTTTTACAAACTAGAGATGAAATCTTATACGATAAGTTAGAGCATTTTAAAGAAATGGAACCAGAAGCAATGCAAAATGCTATTGCTGATGAAATTATAGAAATTACATATGCAATGAATGATGCTATAGGGCAATATGGGTATGATCATTTATATTCATATTTTCCTGGAGTTTCTGTGAATTTCATTCAAGATTATATTTATAAGATTATAAATTGGTTTAAGTCTTGGAAGGTACAACTTTTAAGTATAAATACAGTTTATCGTCTTGGAGGTGTAACATCTGGAGATCCAAATGTTCAAGGTTCTGCATTTGATAATTCTGATTATTTATTAAAAATTCTTCATGATGAAGAATATAGAATTAAATTAAGAGAAAACTATAAAGAAGGATTTGTATATGGAGAAGCCAAAGTTAATCCATTTGATGATGTATCTCCTGACGGCACTCCATATTCAGAAAAATACGAATTTGATCCATCTCATGAATTTCGTAATAAAGTTCGTATAAGAGATCGAGTTCGTATTATTGCTAGAACTTCTAACTCTCTTGATTATACAGATAATCAAACCAATCTTCATCTTAGACTTTCTGATGATACTACTAAAGTTAAAGTTGAAGATCTTAATAAACTTAAAATTACTACAATTAATGGAGATGCATTCTCTTACGTTGATCAGAATAATATGTGGATGACCACAGATGAAACTCAGGAAGATATGTTTGCATCTCAAATTATTGATGAAATCAATCTTCTTTCTGGAGACTATATTGATTTTGACGAATTGGAGGACGACGAGTAATGAATAATAAATTACTTTATCTTAATGAACGTATTAGGCAAAGAGATAAGTTTAAAATTCAAAATCCACAAAGAATAAATTCTAAAATTGAAATTTATAATGATGCCAATGGAGAACTTATTTGGGAGCCTCTGCATAATAAGACAGTTATTGCTGGAGCTGCTCTTACAATGATGAAACTATTTAATTTCGATAGGAGTGTTCTTGAGAATACTCCTACATATGATGAAACATTAGGACTTATTTCTGGAGCAAATGGAACAACGTATCCTACAGTTGTAATTAAAGACACTGATGGAAATACTATTGGGTCTATGCAAGATGAAACTCAAAGAATCATTCTTGGATGGTGTGTTGGTAATCAAGGCTCTGGATTGGATGCTTCTGATGTATTTGACGTTCCATATGCATCATGGATTACACCTGATGCTTTGGTTCCATTTAGATATCCATTAGTTTCTGCAGATGATGTAGATGAAGATATTTATAAGGGTAAAAAGGAGATTGCTCTTGCTAATGGCGAAACGGTAAACGCTTACTATTTTAAGGAATTTTCAAATACTCCTCAGATGGTACAGAATTATGTTTCTACTATCGGTACGTTCACAGATAGAGTTAGTGCTGAAAATGTATACAATTCTTCAACTTCTGCAGATAAAGCTCAAACTTATGTAGAACTACATCTTAAATTAACTAATCAAGATTGTAGAGAGTTTTATATAAAGCATAGCGGCTTAGAATCATCCAAGGTTAATCAAATTTCTCTTGTATATGGTTGGAAAAAGACCGTTGAAGTTTCTAAAATGAATGTATCTGGCAATACAGTAACAAAGAATGTGGAATACTATCAAGACGTAAGACCATTTAGTCTTATTCATATTCCTTCTGAGATTCTTTCTGATAGATCTAAATCCTTAAGTATTATTTACACTTTATATGCATAAATAATATTTATCCCGTAGGGATTGCTCCCTACGGGATATTTAATTTTATTTAATATGCATATATTTTAACATATTCCTCCCTCTCAAATGGAACTTTAGTTGTGTAAGTACATGTAAGATTTGTTCCACCTGATTTGGTGATACATTCTTTAATATCCATTTGAGTTTGCTGTGAATAAGCAAGAGCGATTTCTCCATTACTCAATCCATTAATAGTACAAGATCCAGATTTTTGCCCTGGAGCAATATGAATAACCCCAACTTTAAGATCTGAATAATGGATAACTACACTTGGAGGAAGCATAAAAATAATTTTCTTTATAACGTCAGTAACCATTGTACCTGCTTTATAAAATAAAGTACTTCCATCTTTAAGATCTTTACCAAGAGACAATCGTTCTACAATATCATAAACTAATTCTCTTTCAGTAACTTTATCTAGTTTATAATTAAAAGGAATATTATTCATTTAATCATTCCTCCTTTACATACTCATGGCTTCAAAGACTATACGCTCACCCTCTTCAGAACGTGTATATAGGAATATAGTCTCGTCAATTTTATTTATTGTATAATCAAGATCTTCAAATAATCTAACACCATTTCTATAAACTCTTATGGCTGATCCAGCATTATATGAAAGATTCTTATAAGAAATAGTAGTTTCATCATCAATGCAGGTATAAATATATCTTGTAGTTGTTAACATCTCTTCAACAAGAGATAATGCTTTTGCTACATTAAGATTTATTAATACCTTAACAATTCTATTTGCTGGAACTCCTCCAGGAACATGAATAGAATATTGCATAATTGATTGATTCGTAATTAATCCATGTGTTACATTAAGAATAATATCTTCCTGTTTAGCTAATTGCACAAATATATTAAGCATAATACATTTGCTGGTTATTTCTACATTATAGTTTGCTAAATTTACAGAAATGATATTATCAAATCCTGCATTGTCAAGTAAGTAAAATGCAGATCCAGAATTAGCATTTACAGCTTCAGAAAAATCTTTATATAATCCGTATACAGATGCTGCTGTAGCAATACAGGTTGGATCATTTACAGTATATAAATCTGTTGTTTTTTCTAATTTAGCTGAATTTACTGTGCCATTGGCAATTTGACCACCGTTAATTGCTGCTTGGCTACCATCTGCAGTGCCAATAGCATTATAAATATAGAGAATATCAATACGCCTACCAATTTCAAATGTTTCATTAAAGAAAGTAATGGTAGCTCCAATAATATCTCCATTTTCATCTTTATTATCAACTACAGAATATCTAGATTTGTCTACATATACTGTACCTATCCTAAGTTCAAAGTAGTTTCCATTATTTGGATAATTCAAAAATGGATATGTAATTTCAAATACATTTTGTTCTTCTTGATATACTTGTATATAGTCATTAGCAAATCCTAATCTTACGATATTATCAAGTCTTTCTTGAATAGATTTGCCATTTTTATCAAATACAGCATCAGCTAATGTTACTGGTAAGAAATATGTACCATCAGTATTTCTTTGTAAAACTATTTTTGTTTCTGGATCAAAAAGTTTTTCATAATCTCTATCATAATCAAATCCATTAAGATTATCTGGATATAGAAATCTTTTATAGATAAAATTAAGTAGATCGTGTAAACTTAATGGTTCTTCCAACCCTTCAATAGTTATAGTAATATCATTACCAAATGCTTCTTTGATCATGATATTAGTAAGGTCAATAATTTTTGTAGGATCATTAGCATCAACAATATATAGATGATAAGATGGCGATTTCCCATTCTTCCCTACATAATCAATCATAAATTCACTATTTTGAGCGAGATCTTTGTTGCAGTAGGGGAGGGGTTTCAACGGGATCCTTGCTTGCATCCATTGATCATTAAGAGACATAAATTCTCGATACCTCCTTTATAATATTTTATGGGTTATATTTACCTCATAGATTACCAAAATGTTCAGCATATGGATTTTCTGGACATTTTTATAATCTGGAGTATAAAATTGGAGGTAAATAAAAATATGGGATTTAAAAATATTAAAGATGATTTCGATAAGTTTAAGAAAAATCTTAAACGATCTAGATTACAAAGAGAAAAAATAGAAAATGAGCGTGAGAGAGAGGAGTATATTAAGCGCCAAGAACGTTATAATGATATGCTTAGGGATGAAGCTCAAAAACAAAAATTTATTAATAACATGAATAAGATTAAAGTAAATACATATACTAAGAAAATGGTTGCTGTTATAATAATCTTTTCTATTATGTGTATTACTGCATCTTATGTATTAGCATTTTTAGATAAGGGTAATACTCTTGAAGGATTATCAACTCAATTATGTATAACTATATTAGGTGTAAGCTTTGTGTATATGATTAGAGCTTATTTTGATTCCAAAGCAGAACATAAAAATCTTGATAATAAAATTAAAGAAGAATTAGAAGAAGGTTTGGTAAATAAAATGAATAATATGCTTTCTGAAGCTGGGTTAAATATAAATATGAATAATATATTTAATAAAGATGAAGATCCAGCCGATGAAGAAAGCGCCACTTCAGAAATTAATCCTCCAGAAATACCATCTGCTGGATTGCATTATAATACTCATAATAATGATTCTGTTGGATAATATTATTCGTTTTACATGTAAGTAATTTATAATTTAAGGAGGATCTATTCAATGGATAGACAAACATTAACTCTCATTATTCAAATTATTGTTTTAGTCGTAGCTTATATTCTTGGTAGATTTATTCTGCCAAATATTCCGCAGGATACTATTCAGAATGTAACTGCACAATTTAATCTTATGGTTGAATATGCGGATAAATTTGTATCTTGGGCTAAATGGTTTAAGAAAGATTCTACAGGGGCAGAAAAAATGAATGCTGTTGTAGAACAACTTGCATTAATTGCCGATAGATATGGTATTGATCTTTCTGAAGATGAAATCAAAGCAATTGCTCAGAAGGCATATGATAAGATGATGGAAGGAATCCAAGCTTCTGAAAGCCAAAAAGTAATTGCTGAAGCAGCCAAAGAAAGCGCCGCAAATGCTGCCAATACTGCTAATATTGTAATTCCAAATGTGCAACCAAAACCAGAAATTGATCCTGGCATTATTCAGCCTATTAACGAATAAAAAATATATATATGTAGAAGATACCCCATAGGCTTGATTGCCTATGGGGTACCTATTGTATAGGGAGATTTAATACTCGTATCGTCCTACCATTTCACAGAGCTGTTTCACGATGCATTCTTTAGCCCCGCATGCACAGATGTGCTTATCGAGATTTGTAAGTCCTGCGTGCAGAGGACAGTCATGGCAGTTCCCGATATTTACGAAATCAAAGAACCAGTCACGCGGATCTTTTCCGCATACGTTTTTCACGGGAGCAAGCTCAGACGGGAACAGACCCTTTGCGGTAGCTTCAAGATCACTCGCAGCGATCTGAAGTTCCCTTGCATCAGCAAGGATCTGCTTGCTAACCTTAACAAGGGAGCGAATCTCATCCATATCAGGAGTACAATCAGTGCCATCATAGGTTAACTCATTTGCGTCACCATTGAGCTTATTATTATCATAATCCAGTGCGAATCTCACACCATTGAAGTTCTGCCTAGCGAGTTTGAAGTTGTACTGCTGAATAGTTCCGAAATCGCGTACGAACCCTCTGTTTAACATTTTTGTTACCTCACTTTTTCATATTACGTTGTTTATGATTTATGGCTGCATCTGCAAGATTAATATTTCTATTATTCTTACAAATCTATAATATATAATTGAAAATAATGACTTTTCGTAAGAGTTATTAGCCGGAACATTCTTGTAATTGATTAATAAAAGATAAGGAGGATTTATATCTATGGATATGATTTATAGAGATACTCCTGTGGGATTTCATAGACTTAATCCAGGCGGACTAGATGATAGAGAAGTATTCACCTCCAACGAAGCTTTATTCTATTATATCAATAATGAAACTGCCTATCATGGGCAGCGTGTTTTGGTTAAGTATGATTGTTATGACCAGAATATTACTCTTAAGAAGGGTACCAGTGGAAAATTAATTCCAATAATTGAAATGCCAACTGGATATGAATTTATTTCCAAAGTAGTAAATGGAAAAACATATGGTTTGGTATTTTATTTTAATGATACTGATATTCCAGCATCGGATAGTAATGATTATAAAATATGCTTTGATAAATGCTTTTTCTTTTCAATGATGCACCAAGCCGGATTATTAGCAAATTCAGATACTGCTATTAATTTTATGCTTGAAGTAAATAACGACGCTGCAGTATATTTAACTCAAGGTAATCCAGTTACAGCAAGAAGCTCTGGATCTTCAAGGTCTATTATGGATCGTGTAAAAGAGAATTGTAGAGCTGGTAATATTGTAAGGCTTTGGGTAGAATGTACGGATTATTATAAAGCAATGGGGGTCTAAATTATGGCTGATTATAACCTGGGCCCGTATAGGCCCCGTCCTAGAGGAGAATTTGATGGAACTATGAATTATTTATATCTTGATATTGTAAGATATCATGGTTCCAGTTATATAAATATTAATCTTGATACTATTGATGGAATTGCATGTATTGGCATTCTTCCAGAAGGGCAAAATGAATCTGAATTATATTGGATGCCTATAGCAGAAAAGGGAGAAAAAGGTGATACTGCTGATGCATACACACCATATGTAGTTGTAGATAATAATACATGGGATTATTCTCAAGGAGATAAAATATTTATCCCTGAAGTGGATGAAGATGTAAGTATTCTTGATATAACAAATGTTTATGATGGTTGTTGTGGTATCATTATAACTCGTAATGATTTATCTCTTCCAGCAAATAGTTTATTTTCTGTAGATTATAAATACGTAAGTATTATTAATAACGATGATTATTATTTTTACACATTTACATATGCGAACGTTGGTTCCGGTTCAAATATGTTTATATGGCATAGAACGGTGGTAAATCGTGGGCGTTGAACAGTTATTTTCTGGCGTCCAGATGATCCATAAAAATAATCATGTACATACATCTCGTGAAGGATACATGCTAAAAGAAGATATAGATGAAATTAAGGAAGTCCAATACAATGGAGAAGGAACCATATTAACTAATCTTTCTCAAGGCATGTATAAGATCAATATAAATGGAACCATGTATGTGTTTTTATTACATGATGCTTTAGTTGGATCTGATAGAGTTATAATTAACAATGAGGATGACTATAAGTTATATGTAGCTCTAAAGAGACGCCCATTTTATATTTATAAAGTAAATGAAGCTACCGAAATAGCTAGGTATGGTTATGAAATGCTTCATACTGTAAATGATAAATTAGATCTATTTGTTATGGATGGCTATACCAGATTTAAAGAAAATAAACTAATGTGGGATTTAGACCATCCAAGAAAGATTGAATTTACATCCACATACAATATTCAAATCACAGATAGCAAAGGTAAATATACAGATTATATTTTTAACACTAAATCATATCTTAAAAGTATTAGTGTTGATAATATTAAAGCCCATGATATTTGTGATAGAATTTACGTTGAAGGCGCATTAAATAGAGCTTTAATTTTATTTAAGCTTGGAAGAATTGTATTCTCTGGATATGAACCATTTGAAAAGGTTAACGAGTACAGTGATAATTTTGTTAGCGTGTATAGATATGCTAATAAAATGGTTAAACCAAATAGCCATTTAAGATGTACCCATCTTCCGGCTGTAAGTTGGGAAGAAATGATTGATATATCATATCAAGAGAATTGTATATGCGCTGGCATAGATGAATCAACCCAAGGATTTTATATTAAAGTAAAAAAATCAGAATATCCAGATTGGGAATCTCTTAAAAATAAATTTTTGTATTGGTATCTTGCTAGGGAAGAAACTATTAAACCATTAAGAGTTGAAGAATACGAAGAATTTAAAGAGAAAACTAATCACGGAATTACACTTATTGATTATTTAAATATAAATCCTCCAATAGCAACTCCAGTTAGTGTTGAGTATGAATTAACTAATCAAGAATGGAGACAGATTGCTATTGAAAATTATAAAATCCCAACCTATTTTAATACTACATATATGATTATTAGTCCATATGAAGTAAATCATGCAACAAGAGAAATTCTTAAAGATATTGTAGGTGTTGTGCCTAAAGATGGTATTATTAAATCTAAAGCCCAACACGAAATAGAATCAGGTAATACAGAAATGTATTATAAAATTCTTGAAGAAAATAATATTTTAAGAAATCTTATTACAATGCATGAATATACTGGACG
>AUXO017891124.1_pt1 | contig 17905 bp, 13 predicted proteins | sample 768731 | NCBI WGS metagenome assembly AUXO01 (sample SAMN02715735, study PRJNA202380) | gut metagenome | biome: sheep rumen | host: Ovis aries | place: New Zealand: Palmerston North
GAATTCGAAAAACCACAAAATGTTTTAAAAGAATATAATAATTTTGAATATTTAAATAAGGAAGGAATATATATTATTATTAGAGATTTAAAAAAGAGATGTAATATATCAAATAAAGAAATAGCAGATTTATTAAATATTAAGAAATCTAGTTTTTATAATATTTTAAAAGAGTATGGGAGTGGTAAAGTATAAGTTTTTTTTACATTTATTATTTAAAGGAGTGTCCCTTAAGTCCCAATTCTTGGACTTTAAGGAACGTCCCTAAGTCCAGGAGGTAATTATGAAGGATAATATTACTAGATTCAGTTTCGCTTTTTTATTATTAATAGTTTTTATAGTTCAATTTTCAATACATACAGATGCAAGTACTTTAAGTAATGAACTATTAGCATGGGGATTTACTAGAGGGAAAAATCATGAGCAATCATCTTTAGATGGAGCTAGTTACAAAGTAATAAAGGATTACGATGGAATAGCTATTGGAGCTAAAGATAGTAATAAAGTATATTTAACATTTGATTGCGGATATGAGGCTGGGTATACAGAAAAGATTTTAGATGTGTTAAAAGAAAATAATGTAAAAGCTGTTTTCTTTATAACAGGACATTATTTAAATACTGCAAGTGATATTGTGAAGAGAATGATTGAAGAGGGGCATATTGTTGGAAATCATACTGTAAATCATAAATGTCTACCGAATTTAACAGATGATGAAATAAAAGCCGAAATAATGAATTTACATAATGGTGTGTATGAAAAATTTGGATATGAGATGTCATATTTTAGACCACCAAAAGGTGAGTTTAGTAGTAGAGTAATAAGTATAGCAAAAGATTTAGGATATACAACTGTTATGTGGTCTTCTGCATATGATGACTGGGATAAAGAAAAACAAGGTAGGGAAGAATATGGAAAAAAGAAAATAATAGATAATATCCATAATGGATGTGTTTTACTTTTGCATGCAACATCTAAAGACAATAGTGTAATTTTAGGAGATGTTATAAAAGAGATAAAAAATATGAGTTATGAATTTGAAAGCATAAGTAATTTTAAATAGTAATTTTTTATAATTATAAATAAAAAAACTCTCAAATTCTTTGCAAAGAATTTGAGAGTTTTGCCTGCTTTATACTTCAAACAAATCCTTCAGCTCTTTTTGTAAAGAGTCTGGCAAAGATTTATATTTCTCCTGAAGACGGTTTTTATAGTCTCTATAGAAGAATTCAAAATCTTTTTCAGAAAGATTTTTTCTAAAGTACTCGATTGCATATTTGCATGCAAAAGCAAAATCGAATGCTCTAGACCTTTCCTCTGCCAGGCCATGCTTGTTTGTCAGGCTTCCGTTACTATTGTAGGTATAATAATAACCTACAAAATTAATAGTTACAACAGAGAATGCGCTTAGAATTATGATAGGAATAACAGCGACATCCTCATAGCATTTTATTGTTGGAAATGAAATTTTCTTTAAAATGCTTGTTTTAAAGGCATACAGCCAGTAAACTGCATACCTTCTTCCAGAAAGAGACCACTCTTTCAACACTTCAACTCCAGTGTATGCTGTAGTTGTGTCAAAGTTATACCTGTCGTGGTTTTTGGAAGGATTGTCACCTACCAGTTCGCATTTGAATCGGACAATATCAGGATTTTCATCTGTTGCTTTCTGCAACTCTCTAAGCAGATCCTGATTTATTGTGTCATCAGCGTCGACAAATATAATGTAGTCTCCTGAGGCATAAAAAATGCCTCTTTGCCGAGCTACAGAAACGCCGGCATTCTCGAATGAATAGATTTTCATATTAGAATGCTTTTGGGCGTAAAGCTCAGCTACTTCGAGTGCTACTTCGAGTGTTCTGTCTGTTGATCCGTCATTTATTAAAATGACTTCATAGTTGTCGCTAGTTTGATTCATTATGCTTTCTAAGCATCTCCGAAGAGTGCCTTCAGCATTAAAAACTGGAATGATAATACTAAATCTCATTTTTTCTCTCCTTTTTCTCCTATATAACTACGCAGTTTAAACACTAAACTGCTCTTTTGATTATATACAACGGTTAATATATTATATAAAATTTTCATTAAAATATCAAGGAATATCCCATAAATATGCGAAAATAATTGAATTTGACTTACTTTTTAGTTATAATAATTAAAAAATTGATTGTTTATTAATAATTGGAGAGATTATGAAATATAAGAATTTAATTAGTAAAATGACATTAAAAGAAAAAGCAAGTCTGTGTGTAGGGGCTGATTATTGGAATACATTAGAAATTAGTAGATTAGGAATACCTAAAATAACAATGTCTGATGGACCGCATGGATTAAGAGTACAAAAGACAGGTTCTGATAATTTAGGAATTAACAAAAGTGAAACATCAATTTGTTTTCCAGCATGTTCAACTATTTCAAATAGTTGGAGTAGAGATTTGGCATATAAACTTGGCAATGCTCTTGGACAAGAAGCAAATTATCAAGAAATTGATATAGTATTAGGACCTGCTATTAATATAAAAAGGAGTCCATTATGTGGAAGAAACTTTGAGTATTTTTCAGAAGATCCATATTTAACTGGAATTTTAGCAACCGAATATGTTAAAGGCTTACAAAAAAACAATGTTGGTGCTTGTGTAAAACATTTTGCAGTTAATAATCAAGAAAATAGAAGAAGAACCATTAATGCTGTAATAGATGAAAGAGCATTACGAGAAATATATTTAAAAGCATTTGAAATGATAGTTAAAGATGCTAATCCATATTCAATAATGAGTGCATACAATAAAGTAAACGGAAAATATTGCACAGAAAATAATGTATTATTAGATATATTAAAAAGAGAATGGAATTATGAAGGTATAGTTATTACAGATTGGGGGGCAGAAAATGATAGGGTAAAAGGATTACTTGCTGGAAATGAATTAGAAATGCCTGGAGGCAGAGGAAATGGTATTCAAGAAATAGTTAATGCCGTTAATTATGGAAAAGTTAAAGAAGAATATTTAGATGAGATAGTAGATAGAATCTTAAAAGTCGCTTTTAAATTAAATAAAAGAGAAAAGATTATTTCATATAATTATGATAAAGCTCATGAATTAGCTGAAGAAATTGCTGAAGAATCTATTGTTTTATTAAAAAATGATAATGTTTTACCTTTATCTAATAAAAAAATAGCACTAATCGGAGATATGGTAAAAAAACCAAGATATCAAGGGGCTGGTAGTTCAACTATTAATCCATATATAATTGAAAATGCGTATGATTGCTTTGTGTCTCAAGGATATAAAGTTGATTATGCACAAGGATATAATCGAATAGAATCTGCAAATGATAAAGAGCTTTTAGAAGAAGCAATTCAAATTTCAAAAAATAATGATATTGTATTAATATTTGCTGGACTTACTGAAAACTATGAATCAGAAGGAATTGATAGAACTTCATTAGATATTCCAGATAATCAGAATAAATTAATAAATGAAATATGTAAGATTAATAAAGATGTTATTATAGTTTTGTCTGGTGGTGCTCCTATACTTATGCCATGGAAAGATAAAGTTAGAGGAATTATTACAGGATATTTAGGAGGTGAAGCAGGTGCAAAAGCTATGGTAAACTGTTTAATTGGTAAAGCTAATCCTAGTGGAAAACTTACAGAAACTTATCCATTAAAAATTGAAGATACTCCTTGTTTCGGAAATTTTCCTGGAACAGATTTAAGTGTTGAATATAAAGAGTCTATTTATGTTGGCTACAGATATTATGAGAAAATAAAAGAAGAAGTACTATTTCCATTTGGATATGGAATGAGCTATACAGAATTTGAGTATTCAGATTTAAATATAACAGAACAAGAGGAAAAATATATAGTAGAATTTTGTATTAAGAATATAGGAAAATATAAAGGAAAAGAAATTGCTGAGCTTTATATTTCACCAGTTAATCCTTCTATATTTAAAGCATCGAAAGAACTTAAAGGTTTCGAAAAGATTGAACTAGAAGTAGGCGAAAAGAAGAAAGTTATATTAGAGTTACTAAAAAGCGAATTTTCTCATTATGATGTTAAAGAGAAGAAGTGGAAAATCGAAGAAGGAAAATATAATATTTTTATAGGAAAATCAGTTAAAAACATAGTTTTAAAAAAAGAATTGTATGTTAAGTCCAATGATATAGTTGAATGTGGAGAGTGCTTAAATCACTATTATACAGGGAAAATACATGACGTATCAGATGAAGAATTTGAAAAAATATTAGGTTATAAAATACCAACAAGATATTTAGAAATAAAAAACATTTCTGATGAAAATACAATAGAACAATTGAAAGATACAAAGGTTGGAAAAATTATATATGAGAATCAGTTAGAAAAAATGAATAAATTATTAAAAGAGCAAAATGTAAATAAAGCAACAAAAGTCATGATGGATATGCAAAAACCACTAAAAAAATTTTATGAAAAGAAAAATAGTAAAATAACAAAGCAGATGGTTGATGAACTTATAAACATAGCCAAAAATGATTTGAATTATGAAAATTGTTCTTTTTTAAAAGAATATTTGAAATAAATAGTGTAATGTGTTAAAATATAAAATGTATTAAAATATTAATTAGAAAGAGAAGAAAAAAATGGAGTTTTTGAATATAGAGATTAACGAAAAAATTTTTATAAAAATTTTGGTTATTTCTATTGCTTTAGTTATTACATATATGGCATTTACAATGAGTTCATTACTAATTTTTAAATCATATACATTAGGTCCTAATACTTCTGTAACATCAATAGAACCAGAGCATTCTACTGAATTTGTTCCAGAAGGTAAAATTAGTGCACATATAGATTTATTAGAAGTTGATAGCAAAAAGATAGAAATTGCAGGCTGGATGTTTGTGGAAGGACAAGAATTAAAAACATTTAATAGTAGTTTTGTTTTAAAGAATCAAGAAACTGGTAAAATGTATTTAATGAGAACACAGATGGAAGATAATATAAATTTAGTTGATGAAGAACATAAACCATATGGAATTCACGCGCAGTGTTTACTGTTTGGAATTCCTAAAGGTAGATATGATATTTATGTTTTATATAGAAATAATGATGAAGATATGCTTGTAAATACACTAATATGGAAGGATATATAGTATTAAAATGAAAGAAAAAATAAGCAAATGTTTAAAAGAAAATGGACGAACAGCTATATTAGTTCTATTTTTATTAGAACTAATTATTTCTATTTTTATAACACCAAATCAATATGATGATGACTTTTTTATAGGGAAAGCTACTGGAAATATTTTAAATTTTGTACAAAGTAGATATTATGATTGGACTTCTAGAGTGATAATAGAATATGTATTGTGCTTAGTTCTTAAAATCTCAAAATATTTATGGATTTTACTTGAAGCTTTTATGGTAGCCGTCATAGGTTATTCCATTTCAAGAGTTTTTATTAATGATAATAAAAATGAAAATAATTATATGCTAATATGTATGATTTTAATTTATCCTTTAAATGTTATGGCAAGTGCTGGATGGGCTGCTACTACAATTAATTATATGTGGCCACTTGCAATGTGTTTATATTCATTAATTCCAATTAAAAAAATGTGGGATAAGGAAAAGATTAAACCATATGAATATATATTATATACAGTTTCAATATTATTTGCTGGAAATCAAGAACAAACTTGTGCAATTCTTGTTGGAACATATATAGTATTTACAATTTTAATGATTATAAAAGACAAAAAAATTCATCCTTATATGATAATACAAGACATATTAATTATAGCTAGTTTAATTTTTATTTTGACTTGTCCAGGTAATTATGTAAGAAATAATTTAGAAATGGTGTCAAATTTTAAAGATATAGCTACATTGAACATTTTAGATAAAATATCACTCGGATTAACTTCTACAATTGGAATATTAGTTGGAAAAGGAAATTTAGTATATACATTATTTACTTTTTTAATAATGGTTTTTATATTTTTAAATTACAAAGAAAATCTTTATAGAGTAGTTGCACTTATTCCTTTTATTTCTGCAATTTTATTTAAATATCTAATGTATGTAAGTTACTTAGCATTTCCGTATTTAGGATCATTGCAAGAATTATTATTAGAAGAAAAAGTTATGCTCACTGCAATTACTAGTAATAATTTAACTTATGCAATCCCTCTAATATTGGCATTTGCAAATATTATATGTGTTACTTTATCATTACTAATTATTTTTAAAAATTTAAAAAATAATGTTTCATTACTTATATTTTTTGTAGGATTAGCTTCAAGATTAATAATAGGATTTTCACCTACAATATGGAGTTCTAAAGAAAGAACAATGATATTTTTTGAATTTGCTATGATTATTATATCAATTTTAATTTGGCAAGAATTAGTTAAAAAGAATGACAAAACAGATAAAAAATCTATTAAAAGAGTAGGATTTGCTATAAAACTTGCAGGAATTTTACAATATATTAATGTATTTCTTTGTGTAATGTTTACACAAAAATAGAATTTTTTAACAAAAGAGGGGATAATATGGATATTTCGAATTTTACTGAAAAATCAAAAGATGTTATTACAAATGCAAGTAATATTACAGTTCAAAATAATAACACAGAAATTACAGACTATCATATGGTGTCTGCATTTCTTCAAGATAAACAAGGACTAGTGTATTTGCTACTAAAAAAAATGGATGTTGATGTTGACTCATTAAATACAATAATTCAAGCTGAAATTGATACTATGCCAAAGTCAAAAGGTAGTAAAGCTATAAGATTTTCTGATGTGGTTGAAAAAGCATTAGATGATGCTGAAAATCAAGCAAAAGAAATGAAAGATGAATTCATAGCAGTAGAACATTTAATGATAGGCATTTTAAATAACTCTTCAGATGGATTAAAGAAAATATTTAAAAATTTCAAAATTGATAAGAAAAAATTTTTAATAGCACTAAAAGATATTAGAGGAAATACAAGAATAAGTTCTGATGAAGATGTATCAACTGATGTTTTGGAAAAATTCGGAAAAAATTTAACAGATTTAGCAAAGCAAAATAGATTAAACCCTGTTATAGGTAGAGATGAAGAAATTAGGAATGTAATTAGAATTTTATCTAGAAAGACTAAAAATAATCCAGTTTTAATAGGTGAACCGGGTGTTGGTAAAACTGCTATTGTAGAAGGATTAGCACAAAGAATTATTAGAGGGGATGTTCCAACAAGTTTAAAAAATAAAACAATATTTGAACTAGATTTGGGATTATTAATAGCAGGAGCAAAATATAAAGGAGAATTTGAAGAAAGATTAACAGGTATATTAAAAGAAATAGATAAAAGTAATGGTAATATTATTTTGTTTATAGATGAGATTCATAATATAGTTGGAGCTGGTAAATCAGATGGTGCAATGGATGCTAGCAATCTACTAAAACCAAGATTGGCTAGAGGAGAACTTCACTGTGTTGGAGCTACCACTCTTGATGAATATAGAGAATACATAGAAAAAGATCCGGCACTTACTCGTCGTTTTCAACAAGTATTGATTAATGAACCTACTGTTGAAGATGCAATTACTATACTTCGTGGTATAAAAGAAAAATTTGAAATATTTCATGGAGTAAAAATACAAGACTCTGCATTAGTCGCAGCAGCTAGGCTTTCTAATAGATATATTACTGATAGATTTTTGCCAGATAAAGCTATTGATTTAATTGATGAATCATGTAGTATGATTCGAACTGAAGTTGAATCTATGCCAACTGAGTTAGATGATATATCTAGAAAAATAATGCAACTCGAAATACAGGAAAAGTCATTAGAGAGGGAAGAAGAAGAAAATCCAAAAGCTAAAAAGCAATTAATATCAATAAGACAACAATTATCTGGATTAAGACAGCAATTTCAAGATATGAAATTAAAGTGGGAAAATGAGAAGAAAAATCTCTCAAAAATTCAAAAGTTAAAAGAAAAAATAGATGATGTTAATAGTGAAATTGAAACGGCAGAAAGATCTTATGATTTAAATAAAGCTGCAGAACTTAAATATTCAACTTTACCAAATCTTCAAAAAGTTTTAGAGCAGGAAGAAAAAGAGGTTGAGAAAAATGGTGGAGCAAATATGCTTATTAAAAATAAGGTTACAGAAGAAGAAATATCTACTGTTGTTTCTAGATGGACTGGAATTCCAGTATCAAAACTAGCTGAAGCAGAAAAGGAAAAACTATTGCATTTGGAAAATATATTACATGAAAGAGTTGTTGGACAAGATGAGGCTGTAAAAAAAGTAAGTGAAGCCATTTTAAGAGCTAGAGCTGGAATTGCAAATCCGAATAGACCTATTGGTTCGTTTTTGTTTTTGGGACCTACAGGAGTTGGTAAAACAGAACTAGGTAAAACACTAGCAGCAGCACTGTTTGATGATGAAAAAAATATGATAAGAATTGATATGTCTGAATATATGGAAAAATTTAGTGTTACAAGACTTATTGGCGCACCTCCTGGATATGTTGGATATGAAGAAGGAGGACAACTTACTGAGGCAGTAAGAAGAAAGCCATATTCTGTTGTATTATTTGATGAAGTCGAGAAGGCTCATCCAGATGTATTTAATATTTTCCTTCAAATTTTGGATGATGGAAGAGTTACAGATTCTCAAGGAAGACTTATTGATTTTAAAAATACAGTAATTATACTTACATCAAATTTAGGATCAGCCAATATTTTAAAGAGTATTAGAGAACATAAAGAAATTACTGAAGAAACAAAAGAGAGTATTGATAAAATTTTAAAACAACATTTTAGACCTGAATTTTTAAATAGATTAGATGAAATAATATGCTTTAAAGCTTTAGAAAAAGATGTTGTACTAAATATAGTAAAAATCATTTTAGATGATGTTATAAATAGACTTAAAGAAAAAGGAGTTGAATTATCTTTTACAAATAATTCAATGAGATGGCTTGTTAATGAAGGTTATGATATGGAATTTGGAGCAAGACCTTTAAAAAGAATTGTACAATCACAAGTAGAAACTTTACTTGCTAAGAAGTTAATTGCAGGTAATATTAAAGAAGGGTCAAAAGTCGAGGTTTATTATGATAAAAGAATAAAGGGGCTAAATATAAGACCTAAAATAGAAAAAGATAATTTAGAAAATAATAAGAAAAATTAAAACTATATAAATAAAAAAATGGGGCTTCAGAATAGTCCCATTTTATTTAATTTTAGGCAATACTTTATATACTATTTTAAAACAATCAAATTTATCAATCTCATTTTCGTATAAACAATCTAAATAAACATTAAGCTCTTTTAAATCTTTAGATGCTCTTATTACGGCAGGATTTAAATTTGAGTTGAACATTAATTCAAGTGCTAAATCTAATGCAGCATATACTGAACTGTGCTCTTTTGTTCTCATAAATTTATAAGCTTCTTTAAAACGTGAAACTATAGGCATTTTAAAAGTAGATAGAGGAACAGTATATTCATTTTCTATAACATCTTCTAATGTTTGGTATTCATCACTATTATTTAGTTTTTGCATAAGCTCTTCAATTGTATAAGGTAAATAAACCTTTTGTGTTTCTTCAGATATTAAAAGAGTTCTATTATCACAAATAGATGATTCATTTATTGTTTCTGAAGTTTCTACATTAGAAGACTTCATATCTGCAACACTTGTATTTAACATAGAAAGCTCAACTTTATTATTAATAGAAGATAGTTTAAATGCTTCTTTAACAGTAAGCTCTATTTTATTATTCTTTTTAGTAAAAGCAACATTATTAATAGCATTGGCAAATTCTATATCTTCAAAATTTGTATTAACTAAAAAGTTTGAACCATTATTGTGAATTTCAATATATTTTTCTCCAACTGTTACATAAAAGTTTTTCTTTGGAGTAGATATATTAATATTTTCAGAAAGAACAGATATACCATCAAAATCTGCAACAATTTCATAAGTTTCATTTAGAATTGATATTGAAAAAATATCATCTTTATTAATTAGTATATTAATAGTTTTTCCCTCAGAATTATTTTTATTAGAATTAGTATTATTTATATCTGCTGAACTTTCTAATTGAGTAATAGTTTTGGCAAGTGTATCTATAATTGTAAAAAAATCATCATTTTCATCAAGCTTATTATCAGTGCTATTTTCTTTAATATTATTTGTATCACTTGGTAAAGTATCAATATCTTCAGTGTTTAATATTTCAGTTAATAATTCATTTTTCATATTTTCATCAATATTATTGTTATTTTTTGAAAATGTTTGTGATAAAATATTTTCAATGTCTTCAGCTGTATTATTATCACTTTCTACAATTTGTTCTTTTGTTTCCTCTTGATCGCCTGTAACAAATGCTAATGTATCTAATTCTTCAGGTGTAATATCTAAATCATTTAAATTAATACTGTCTAAATCTATATCTTCAATATTATTAGTATCACTAATGTCATCAGTAGGTTCATTTACAATATTATTTTTAATTGTTTTATCAATACTATTATCTTTTTCAATTTTACTATTTTCAATTTCAGATAATCTATCAGAAATTGAATTAATCTTTTCATTTACATTGTTTAAAAGTTTTGATAGAGAAGAAAAATCTTTTTCTGATAATTCACTAGAAATCTTTTCTAATTTTTCTTGTACTTCATTTTCTTCTTTTTTTATATCATCAATTATAGTTTGATTAATAGAAGATGTATTCTTTGTTTCTTCAATGTTATTATCAATGTTATCTACAATTATAGAAGGCTTTTTTTCTTTTTCAATTTTTTCTATTTTTTTTGGCTGTTCATTACTATTTACACCAAAATAATCTTCAATTGAAAAATTTGATTCATCATATGAGCTACTTGCATTTTCTTCTAAATTAATATCAGAATAATTGATATTGTTAAAACTTTCATATTCTTCATTATTTAAATTGAACATATTATCATCATCTAGAAAAGAATTATTATTTATAATTTCGTTAGTACTATCTATATTATTATTTATATTATCATTTAAGCTAGAATCTATAATATTATTAGTACTTGTTAAATCGATTTTGCTAGAAGTAGCATTTTCTTCAAAATCAATAGAATTCATATCTATACTAACATTATTTTGTGAAGGAGATGGTGCAGTTTGTGGAGCATAACTAATATTTGGTTCTAAAGGTGAAATCATATTATTAATTTTATCCAAATCCATCATTTCATTTTGCTCATATGAGAATTTTTTAAAAACAGATGAAATATTTGTAAATATTCCTTTCTTTACTTTAGAAATATATGATTTATCTGAATCTTTAATTTTATTACTTTCTTTAATTGTTTCTGAAGAACTATTGAAAAATTCATTATTATCATTGCTATTTTCATTAATATTTTCTGAAAGTTCAATTATATCATCTAAAGAAATATCAGAAAAATCAATATTATTTGTTTCGTCTGTAATATCTATAGTATTATCATCAGTGGTTTTTGCAACTTCGAGATTATCAGAATTATCTGTGGTTTTATTACCTTCACTTATAAAATCTGTTTCTTGATTAGTTACATCTATACTTTTATCAGTATTTAAGTCATCATCAACACTTGTAATATTTATATTATATCTTGAAAAGATAGATGGAGTGTAGAAAAAACTAGAATTTTGATTGATTGATATATCAGGCTTTTTATATACTTCTTGATTTTTTTCTTGATTTATGTTTAATTTTAAATTTCTTTTTGTTTGTTGCTCAATATTATTTTCAAGTTTATCAAGATTTAAAGTTTGCTTTTTAATATTTTCATTAACTTCATTTTCAACTTTTGTTTCTATTTTTTCTTCTATTTTATTTTCGATTTGATTATTTTCTTGTAATTTATTTTCAGTAGTAGTAATACCTTTAGGCATCTTTATTGCTCTTTTATTTTTCTTAGGTTGTTTAGAAAAATCATGTGTAGTAGTTTCAACATTTTCAACATTGTTAACATTTGTACTTTGATTGATAGGCTTTTTATTATTAATTATTGGTTTAATTTCTGTAATTTTAACATTAACAATTTTACTAGTAGTTTTTTTGTTAGATTTTCTACTTATTTTTAAATTAGATTTTGTTTTCTTTTTATCTTCGTATTTTGTTGACATCCCACAACCTCCGTATCGACAGAATAATTCAATTTATCCTATGTTTATACAAAATATTATAATATAAGTAAAAAAAAATGTAAATGGATTTTATTGTAAAAATAAATTTTTTTTATTAATTTTTTGTAACATTTTTGTTACCAAAAAAGTAATAAAATGAAACATAAAATCCATTGAATTAAAGGGATTTTGATGTTATACTTATAAAGTATAAATGTAATTAAAGGAATGATAATATGAAGAAAATATGGAACTTTTTGAAAAACTTTGTAATTATAGCATATATTTTGCTGATAATTTTTATCACAATTTGTTTGTTATCTTATAATAAATACAAAGTAACAGTTTTTGGCAAAAATACATTTTTACCTATTATTGATGAAGATTTAGAACCAGATTATAAATATGGGGATTTATTAATTATTAATAAAAACAATCTTTCATCTGTAAGAGAAGGTGATGTTGTATTTTTTTACAGAACAGTAGCAGGAATTACTACAGTAAATTATGCAACAGTAGTAAAATACGAAAGAGTATCAGATACAGAAACTACATTTACTGTTGAAGGTGGTTTTGTTTTCTCAAGCTCGTATTTTATTGGAAAAGCAGATACTGCAACTGTAATACCAAAGGTTGGAAAGGTTATAGGTGTTTTGGAGTCTAAATGGGGATTCTTATTTTTAGGAGTATTTCCTTCATTAATAGCATTTTTATACACAGTCCATTCAATAATTATGGAAATGCAAGAAGATGATGAGGATATCGACGAAAAACCAAAGAAAAAGAAAAAAAATTCTAAAACAAAAAAGAAAAAAGAAAATGAAAAAAATAAAGTAGAAGAGAAGGAAGAAGTAGTAACAGAAGAAACTAAAGAAAAAAATGAAGATAATGAAAATATAAATTGGGCTGAAAAAAATGATACTACTAAAAATGATGAGGAAAATATAGATATTGCTAAAGAGAATGAAGAGAGTACAAAAAAAGAAGATGAAAAAAATAGTAGTAAAGAAAATGATGCAAATGATTCAGATAGTTCTATAAATAATATAGAAGAAAAAAATGAAACAAGTACTCAAAAAACAATAACTGAAGAAGAAAAGAAAGCATTAATACAAGCAAAACTAAATTCGATGACAGAAGAAGAAAAAAAGGCATTAATACAGGCAAAATTGAATTCAATGACAGATGAACAAAAAAGAGCTTTAATAGAAGCAAAAAAGAAAAAAATGCAGACTGATAATAAATAGGAGATTTTAATGAATAATAAAATCAAATTTTTGATTTTCATATTAATTATTTTAGTTTTTATATTAATTTTACGTTCAACTTATTCGAAATATATAACAGTCGGTACTGGTGAAATAAGCAAAGATATTGGACAATGGGTTATAAAAATTAATAATACAGATATTACAGAAGTTGATGAAGATGGAAATCCAATATCTCAAGAATACGATATTGATACGTTTGAATGGGATGAAGACACACATACAATTGAAGAAAGAATTTCACCTGGTAGAAAAGGAAGCTTTGAACTTGTAATAGATCCTACTGATACTGATGTCTCATTTGAATATGAAATTACAATTGATAAACCAGAATTAGATTTAGGTGATGAAACTGTAACTGATGTTACATCAGATGATATTGTTATGAAAATTAGTGATGTAGAAATAGATAATGGAAAAACTGTGGATTTTACTTATAATAATGAAACAAAAAAAACTACAATAACAAGAGTAAAACCACTTTCAGAAATAAAGTCTACAGTAAATGGAACAAGATTAGATACATTACATGTTGAATTTGAATGGGAAAATAATGAGAATAATAATACAAAAGATTCTAAAATTGGAAAAACATTTAATAATCAAATAATATTTCATGTAAATGTAAAAGCTGTACAGCATACTGATTAGGAGTATATGGTGAAAAAGAGAAAATTAAAGATTGATTTTATAATGCTTATATTGCTATTAATTCTATTTTTACTGTTATATTTTTTAGCTGAGCTTAAATTATTTGGCAAAAGATATATAAATTTTTTTGGTTATACTATATTTCAAGTAGTAACAGGGAGTATGGAGCCAACGATAAAAACTAGTGATATTATAATAGTTAAACTTACTAAAGAAGTAAGCGAAAATGATATTATAACATTTAAAGCAGATAATAATTTTATTACACATAGAATAATTAAAAAAGATAATGAACAAATAATTACTAAAGGCGATGCAAACAATACCGAAGACTTGCCAATTACAGACGATGCAGTTGTAGGTAAAGTAATATATATTTTTACAAATGTTGCAGTTTGGATAAAAGTTTTTAAAGATCCTAAAGTAGTTATTGTACTAATAATTTCAATAATAATTATTAAAATTATGTTTTTTAAGGATGAGAAAATTAAAAATTCAGAAGAGGAATAGAAATGATAAGAGGGAAATACTTAAGAGAAAGGAAAGCAATAAGATTTAAAAGAAGAATAAAATTCTTAATATCTATTACAATAATATTTATTCTTTACAAAATCGTATTTGGTTCATTTTCATTATATGAATCTGAAGCAAATTCTGATGCTAATCTTGATGTTGCTTACTTTAGGCTCAATGATGAATATGAAACAAAGGTTATTTCACTAGATGATATGCTCCCTGGTGATACAAGAACTTGTACATTCAATATTTCAAATTATACATTAAATGGTGAAATAGAAGAAGTTTCAGAAACAGATATGGAATATACTTTGAAAATAAGAACTACAACCAATTTGCCTCTTGAATATGAACTTACCAAAAGCTATGATGATGGAGAAGAAACAACTATTGAAACTATAACAGATGATGATGGTACATATTTTAAAAAGATTTTAGATGAATCTGGCACATTTAAATGTGATCAAGGATATACAAATACATATAATTTACGAGTAACTTTTCCAAGTTCTTGTGATAATGTAAAATATCAAAATGTAATAGAATGTATTGAAATTTCAGTTGAGGCAAAGCAAATTATAGATTAGAAAGGATTTTTAGATTGGGAGCTAGAAAAAAAACTAGAATAAGAAGAAAAAATAATGGTTACAGAAAATTATTAATGCTTTTAATATTATTATTTATAATAGTTGCATTAATTAGAATAATTATTCCTGCTTCAGTTACTTTTTCTCGATATGTTTATTCAAAAGTAAGGAGCTATTATTTAAATTCTAAAGAGTTTTATTTTAATAGTGATAAGCTTGCAGTAGATACAGCATATTTTGAGGCAAGTAACTGGTCTGGTGTTGATTTATATGAAATAACAATAAATATGAATAGTAGAAAAAACAATTTAGAAATGTCAAAGGTTAATATAGATTATAGGATTAGTTATGAATATTCTGCTTTTAAAAGTGATGGTACTGAATATGAAAATTCTGAAGATATGCTAGATTTTACAATAAGTAAGGATGTTGCTTTAGATGGATATGCTTATGGAACAATTTTACAATCTGCAAATAATAAAGATTATTTTGATATATCAATTAAACCAAAACAAAATGTTACTTTAAATAATAATGATTATATTTTTATAACAGTAACAGCAGAATCATTATCTCCATATAAACAAACATTAGTAGGTGAATTTAAGATAATTGTTGGAAGTATAGGAATGTCTTATAAAATAGAAGATAGTAATTATAGCCCCTATTTGGAAGTTATAGTTACAAATACTTTGGACTATTATACTGTAGATACAGCTTTTGGAACATATGCAGCTGGAAGTAATATAACAATAGCTGAATACAACGCTTTATCAGCAGAACAGAAAGCTAATTGTCATTCTATGATAATTACATTAGATTTTAATCCAAATGACGTAGTAATTGATACAACAACAAATATGTATTTAGTTGCAGCTGCAACTGGTGAAACAGAAGATGTTTTAAAAAACGGCTATGACTATATTGATCAGATTTCATTTAAAGTTGATGCTGAAGAAAGTAAAGTAGTTAAGTTTTATAAAATTGATGCATCTCAAAATTATACATATCCACAAGGAGCATCTACGCCAATTGTTTCGGTTAGCTGTACATAAAGTATATGATTTTATACTTTAGGATAGGAGTAATTTTAATGAATAATATAATAGAAAAACATATTAGTAAGACTGCTAAAAGATTAAAAAAATATTTAAGTATAATATTAAAGAGTAAATATAATAAAGATATTGCTGAGGAACTGATTCAAACATATATAGATGCAAGATATTATAATTATGGAACTGATAATAATATTAAATTTTTTTATAGGAGAATTTATAATTCACTAATAAATAAAAGTGAAGAATTATATCAAAAAGATAAAACAAAAAAAGAAGATATAGAAAACACATTGATTTTATTTCAATATTTATTTTATTTTGACTTTGTTAGAGATAATATTGATATTAATCATGTTGTAGAATTAATATCTGAAAAAAGAATTTCAAGATTTAATCTTAGAGTTAATGAAAATGATGAGTTTGATAAGGAATTTTTAAGTTTGGTAAATACAGATATTAAACTAGTTGAAGATTCATTAGAATTATATGAAAACACAGATGAATTCGAAATTGATTTAAAAAGAGTAGATGTGAATAATACTAATTATTTTTTTACAAAGCTGATATATCATATAGAATTTCCTAAACTATTTAGTGCTGAAGCAATACAAGAAGTTTTTGAAAATGACATTGTAGCTGAAGATAGATTGTTTGTTGAATATCCAATGCTAGCAAATATAGCTTTAAAAGATATTTTAGTAGGAAATTTTAGCAGAATATATATTGCAGATTTTGCAGTTAGTATGTTTAGTAAATCTAAAAAGTTAGAACAATTATTAGAAATATTAAATAATCAAGCATCTCAAGATAAAATATATTTATCTGTTAGATATGATGAGTTTGGTGATAATAAAGAAAAAATATATAATTTAATGAAAAAAGGCTTTAAGTTTGCATTAATTGCAAATAAAGATATGAAAACACTTACAAATGATGAGCTTAAACTCTTAGATGTATTTGCATGTATTATCGCAAGTAAAGATGATGTTAATAAGAAACATTATAAAAAAGAAAGACTTCTTATTTATAACTAAAATAAGATTTAATTATGAAAGGGAAAAACAATGGATACATATTTAAGATTCTTATACGAGTTTTTGAATGAATTTTTTAAGGGATTAAAAACAATAATTTTTGGTATAGTAGAAGGAATTGGACAAATTTTTAATATACCAGGTTATGTTCATTTAATTAAACAGTATAAAAATGACTTTTCACTGCAAGAATGGTTATTAGTAACAATTGCTATTATTGCTGTTGCACTTATATTAATACTAACAGTATTATTGGCATATTTACTTGTGAGAAAATATATAAGATTTAGGAAAACAGTTGTAGAGCAAGAAACAATGCTTAAAGAAGTAGCTGATTTAAATAAAAGAGTTGAAACAATGACAAAAGAAAGAGAAGAAATCTTAGCTATGAAAGTTTCTCAGCTTGGACTAAAACCAGATGAATCTAGTACGGAAAACATATCTGATAAGAAAAATGAAGATGATATTGAAGATGGAGAAGGTATAAGATTTTCAAGATTAAGTATTATAGATAAAAAATATGCTAAATACAAAGTTCAAAATTATAATAATACATTTTCATTAGAAGATCTTTGTAAAATATTTAGAAATTTTGCTGCATCAAGATTACATTTGTATTATACGTTACCTATGATTAGAAT